>JAEEGK010002259.1_pt1 | contig 48260 bp, 42 predicted proteins | sample 8958771 | NCBI WGS metagenome assembly JAEEGK01 (sample SAMN16246547, study PRJNA631951) | gut metagenome | biome: gut microbiome; feature: rumen; material: SC-attached | host: Bos | place: Iran: Karaj | collected 2018-10 | reverse complement strand
TAACCTGACGGTTATCCTGCGCATGATAAAACTGGCATGGAAACAGTTCGACCAGACGCAGAACCAGGAAGAAGTATATAAGAATGCCGAGGTGCTCATCAAGCGCGTGGGGCTGCTCTGCAAGCGCTATGCCGAACTGGGGAAAAGCATCGAGCAGACGGAAAGAAAATACAAGGAATGCGACGATCTGTTCTATGGCCGCCAGAACCTACTGGCACCCGCCCGGAGAATTGTAGAGCTGGGAGCTAAAGACGATGACCGTATTCCGAGTTTGGGGGATGGGGAGTGAATTAGGAGTTTGAAATTTGAAATTAGGAGTTACTGGGCTTGCCTGGTAATCATAAATCTACATTCTACATTCTCAATTCTACATTAACTGTCCTTCAGGACCTCAATAAACTCCGGCTCCACCGTAGTAACTGAGATGGCGGTGAAATCCATCAGTCTGAGAACAAGGCGCTTCTTGCGCTTGCCCTTCAGATGAGCCACCTCTCCCACCAGTCCGTCGAGCGGTCCGCCATGCAGCTTCACATGCACGCCCTTCTCCAGTTCCAGTTCGTCAGCCCGGTGATAGAGAATACGCTCCGAAAGATTTTGTGTGGCCTTGATGAACGGTTCCATCTGCCAAGTCGGCACCACCATCACCCTGTTCGCCTCGTTCTCGCGTTTCTTGCAGAACGAAACCGTCAGCCCGTGACCATAGAATGCCGTGCGTACAAATGGCTGGAGGAAATCGAACGAAGCATGCACAAACAGCAATTCCGGAAGCACGTTCTTCAGCACCCTATGCTTCCGCCCACGTGAGTCCGTGCGCAGCACATAGCTCCGGGGCACGAAGGTCTCCTTGCCCTCTGCCTTCAGCAGTTCTTCCAGCACCTCAACGGGTTTCCATTTCAGCCGGAGTACGAACCACTGTACCTCGTCGCGTTTCCAGAATTTCTTTTCCTCAACCATCTCCCTAAGGAATATTTCGGTTGCAAAGATACGATTAAACGAAGACAAAAGCAAATAAAAAATGGTTTATTTGCTTTTGTCGAACGTATGTGTGTTACTACGCTTTATCCCTGCATCTTATAGACAATGTCCATAATCTGCTTGCCCAGAGCGTCGGCCTCTTCCATGGTGTGGGCCTCGCTATAGACGCGGATGATGGGCTCGGTGTTCGACTTGCGCAGATGCACCCACTTGTCGGGGAAATCAATCTTCACGCCGTCGATGTCGTTCACCTGCTCGTCTTTGAACATCTCCTTCACCTTCACCAGGATGGCATCGACATCGGTGGAAGGAGTGAGGTCGATACGGTTCTTGGCAATGAAATAGTTGGGGAATGTCTTGCGCAACTCGGTGGCCTTCATGCCTTTCTGAGCCAGGGAACTGAGGAACAGGGCGATGCCTACCAACGCATCACGGCCATAGTGGCTCTCGGGATAGATGACGCCGCCGTTGCCTTCGCCGCCGATAACAGCTCCCACTTCCTTCATCTTGGTGGTGACATTCACCTCACCCACGGCAGCAGCTGTATACTTGCCGCCATGCTTCTCGGTGACATCGCGCAGGGCACGGGTGGACGAAAGATTGGAAACGGTGTTGCCCGGCTGGTGGGAAAGAATATAGTCGGCCACGCTGACGAGTGTGTATTCCTCGCCGAACATGGTGCCGTCCTCGCAGATGAAGGCCAGACGGTCTACATCGGGGTCAACAACAATGCCGAGATCGAAGCCGTCATCGCGCATGCGGCCCATGATTCCCTGCAGGTTTTTCTCCAGCGGTTCTGGATTATGGGCAAAGTCGCCATTGGCCTCACCGTTCAGTATCTCGTAATCAACGCCAAGGGCCTGCAACAAATCGGGGAGGATGATGCCGCCCACGCTGTTGATGGCATCCACGCAGACGCGGAAGCCGGCCTTGCGGATGGATTCTGCATCGACGAGCTGCAAGGCAAGCACGCTCTGAATGTGGCGCTGGTTGAAGGTGTCGTCTTCAATGTATTTTCCCAGATGGTCCACATCGGCATACTCAAACGCCTCCTCCTCGGCTATGCGAAGCACCTCGTTGCCTTCTTCCTTGTTGAGGAACTCGCCCTCGCTGTTGAGCAGCTTCAAGGCATTCCACTGACGCGGATTATGAGAGGCGGTGATGATGATGCCGCCGTCGGCACCGCTCATGCGAACGGCCAGCTCGGTGGTAGGCGTGGTAGCCAGTCCGATGTTGATAACGTCGTAGCCATAGCCCATCAGGGTTCCGCAAACCACGTTCTTCACCATCTCGCCTGAGATGCGGGCATCGCGGCCAACGACAATCTTGCCGCTACCCTCTTGTTCCTTGCTCTTCGAGATAAAAGTGGCATAGGCGGTTACAAACTTCACAATGTCTAACGGGTTGAGCGTATCACCCGTTGGGCCTCCAACAGTTCCGCGGATGCCCGATATGGATTTGATAAGTGTCATACGATTTTATTTTAAAGTCCTCGCTCGTAGGTGATTTCGTAATAGCAGGGATAAACGTACTGCGTAGCCCTGGCATGTCCCTGAGAGTGAGGGATAATCAGATTTACCTTTGCTATTTCTTCGTCCTCGGTGGTGGGACGGCCGATATTGATGTATGCCAGCGGCACGAGCCATCCGGAGGGAACCGAGGTGGTTTTGTAGGCGTCAGCCATCCAGCTCTCGCCACTGATAAACGAGGCGGTGAAGTTGCCCAAAGTGTTTGTGACGTTCATCTTGTCGCAGAAACGACGGTAGGAAACGCCATTGGTATTGGCAACCAGCGAGTCGGTCTTGATGTTACGCTCAGAAAAACGGCAGAGCACGGTGGCCGTCTCGCCCTTCTTCAGCTTTTCACCACAGCCCTTGCGCACAATCTGCATATATACGCCGGAACTGGCAAACAGCACGTATTCGTTGCGTGACAAATCGGTAACGTTGCCATTTGAGAAAAACGTACTTTCGCTAATAACGTTGATATTATTCTTCGCAATAAAAGCATTGATGGCATCCGACTCAGCCTCCTTCTGCTCGGCATAGGTCTCGTATTTACTGCACGAGGCCGCCAGCACGCAGAGCAGCGCGATGACCAAGAGTTTGCCAGTTGCTATATGATTTCCAATCTTCATTCTTAAACAGTTTAAAATGATTCGCCTGCAAAGGTAGTAAAATTTTAGGGGTTAGGCGGCAAGCATCTGCCGATAATCATCGTATCTTATTATTTTTTAACGCGTCAGAACTGAAGTTCTGTGATTGCTCGCTGCACAATGAACTCGGCTTCCTTGATGGAACAGTTCAGCCGTCCGCCCGAGGCATTCAGGTGACCGCCGCCATTGAAATACTTCTGGGCAATCTTGGTGCACGAGAAATCGTCGACGCTGCGCAGGCTGACCCATACCAGACGGTCGTGCTCGGTATCCTGCCGGAGCGAGATGCTCAGTTTGACGCCCTTGATTTGCAGCGGCATATTGACCAGGCCCTCGGCATCGCCTTTCATGAAGTGGAATTTCTGCAGGTCTCGGCGAGTGAGCACATAGTAGGCTGCATGCTTCTCGGGCACCACAACCAGTTTCTGATACATCACATAGCCCATCAGCCGGAGCCGCGACTCGGAATAATTGTTATAGACGTTGCGATAGATCTTGTCTTTGTTGATGCCTTTGGTGAGCAGCTGCGAGATGATGAAGAACAGGTCGGGATTGCTGGAGTTATAGGTAAAGCCGCCGGTATCAGTCATCATGCCGCAATAGATGCAGGCGGCATCCTGCTGGGTGAGTTGTTCGAAACCGCCCATCTGCCAAATGACGCGGAACACCATTTCGCTGGTGCTGCTCATCTGCGGACGATTCACCATCAGCACAGAATCCATTTCAGGCGAAGGATGATGGTCGATGACCACACGCGGGGCAGGACTCTCGGTAAGCGCCGTAGCCATATCGCCCAGGCGGTCGGGCTGTCCGAAGTCGAGACAGAAGATAAGGTCGGCCTCGGCCATCAGCTTTCTCACTTCGTCGGGACGCTTGTCGAAACGCATGATGGCCTGTGCGCCAGGCAGCCACTGCAGGAAATCGGGGAACATATCGGGCACGCAGACCACAGGCTCCTTGCCCTGACTACGCAGATAACCCGCCAGTCCAAGCGAAGAACCCAAAGCGTCGCCGTCGGGACTGCGATGAGCGCAGATGACGATATGTGCCGACTCTTCGATGAGTGCCAGCAGCTGCCCTACTTCTTCAAAATTCAGGAGATCAATATTCATACGGGGAGCAAAGATACAAAAAATAAACGGCAATACCCGCAGGTTTTGCGGATTATTTTTCAAAAAAGAGCGCATCAGCGGCAACTCCCAATCGGAGCAGCCGCCGACACGCTTAGATTATGGATGGGGAAACGCTCAGAATAGTTTTGCGGGATAGGTGCCGTCGTCGATGAGCGACTGGATGCGGTCAACCGTTCCCTGACGGTCGGCTGCATAGGTAACGCCGAACCACTTGCTGGTGGTGTCGAGCACCTGGACGGTGGCCGTTCCCTCGTTGATGAGTTTATTGACCATCAGCGGGATGAAGAACTCAGCCTTCAGGTTCTCCATGTTCTTCGGGTCGCTGAGGAACTCCTTGAAATAATCCTCGCTATAGTCGAAATAGTCGGGGGTGAAGCCCCACATGTTCATGCTCACGGGTGTCTTCTCGTCTACTGCCACCCAATTGCCCTGCTCGTCCTTATAGCGGATTTCCTCGCTGGCAGCTCCGGCATTGGAACCATCCTCGGCACAACGTACAATCTCGGTGCGCTCCACCACGGTGGTCAGGTTGCCCAGCTCGTCCTTTGAGCAAATGCCGCGGGCCACAGTACCGTTCTCGCTCAGCGTGTTGCCTACGCGGAATCCAACCATGGCGTATGCATTCTTTGAGCCTTCAGGAAGCTCAGAAAGAAACTTACCGATCACCATGAAGGCGTCGCGGTTGTAGAAGTCGTCACAGTTGATGACGCAGAAAGGTTCCTTGATGACATCCTTACCCATCAGCACAGCATGATTGGTGCCCCACGGCTTCACGCGGCCTTCGGGAACAGAAAAGCCTTCGGGCAGGGCATCGATACCCTGGAAACAGAGCTCGCACTTGATTTTGTCCTCATACTTGGAAAGTATCTGTGTGCGGAACTGCTCTTCGAAATCCTTACGGATTACCCACACCACCTTGCCGAATCCTGCCTGGATGGCATCGTAGATGGAATAGTCCATGATTGTCTCACCGTTGGGTCCCAGCCCGTCGAGCTGCTTCAGGCCGCCATAGCGGCTGCCCATGCCTGCTGCCAATAAGAAAAGCGTTGGTTTCATATTTGCTTGTTTTATAATTAGGTTAAAATATATGTGTGCAAAGATAGTCGTTTTCCGTGAAACGTCCAAGTATTTTCCCAAAATAGTTTAGAACGGCATGCCCACGGCAAAATGGAGCGTCTGGTCGCGCCCGAACGTATCGGCATTGAAATAGCCCGAGCGGCCTGTCTGGTAAGGCAGATGGAGTCCGAGTCCCCAGTCCAGGCGCAGGGTGATGAAGCCCAAGTCGTAGCGAAGGCCTATGCCCGTATTCAAGGCAAAGTCGTTGCCCAGCCTGCTGGTTCGAATGTCTCCATGATCCAAAGAAGAAAGGAACCCTACAACTTTGTCTACTGTTTCATCATCCAGCTCGGCGGGATTCGTTTCCGGAACTTCAGCCGCTTCGATATCATCAAAGTTTCCAAAGGTATTATTGAGAAGACTCTCGTGCAGCCACACATTACCGGCATCGAGGAATACTGCGCCGTAAAGGTTACCGAACAATCGGGGACGGTATTCCAGGTTAGCCATAGCCTTGATGGTACCGATGCGGATAAAGCGCAACGAACGGTTGTCGAAGTCGAGCGTGAAATCACCGGGACCGATATAGCGCGCAGGCCAGCCGCGCAGGCTGGAGGCACCTCCTACGTAGAAATACTCTGTGAAAGGAGCCGTATCTTTGTAGCTATTGCCGTACGAGTACATCACGCCCAGGTTCAGGTGAGCCACCAGCGAGGAGTATTCGTCCAGACTCCAGGTCTTTGTGAAATCGGTTTCCAGTTTCAGGAACTGCGAATAAGAAGTCTTGTAGAGTTTCTTGTTCTTTTCGTTCCATTTCTTTCCGAAGGCCATCATTCCCAGCGAGGTCAGGTTACCTGCCTCAGAAATGGTGGTTTCCCAGTTGATGGGGTTACGATAGTTGGCCGGACTGCTATATGTATAGGTGAAGCGCATCTGAGGCACCAGCTTGTCTTCCATCATCAAGTTGATGAACATCAATGAATCCCTCAGGACGTTAAACTCGTCGGACATCCTGTTCTTGAACTGGTACTGCAAGGTGAGAGGACTGAACTGGAAGCGGCTGGTGGCCGAAGTCTGCCACTTATAGGTCCACTCTGCCGCTATGGTGTTCATGTTGAAATAACCCGGACGGTTAATCACATTGTTGCTGATGCGCGCCAGCGTGGTGGGCGTAGAGAAGAAACGGCGGGGCCGACGCCGGGTGCCGTCGCTCCTTCGAACCGGACGATTCCCGCCAAAGAACGGTGCCACTAAACGGGGGAACTCCAGCGAGGTCTCGAATCCGTATTCGTAATAGTTGTTGCTGCCGCCGTTTAGCTGCCAGGCGTATGAGCCGTGAAGCGACACATCAAACTTCTCGCCTCCGCGTAAGGCATTACGCTTGGAAAGACCGACCACGACCTCAGGTCCCAGACGTCCCACGCTGCTGCCTGTTGCACGGGTCTCCACATAGAAGTCGTAAGGCTTTTCGAAAACACAGCTCAGTTTCAAGTCGAGCGTATCACATTCGGGGGTGCTATCGCGCGGGGTGAACTGGAAATCAACCATGCTGTAGATACCCATAGCATTCACCTTCTCGATGGATTCCAGATGTCTTTCGTAGCTGTACATCTGACGCGGGCGCAACCGCAAATTGGAAAGCACCACTCGCGGACGAATGGGAGGACGCTTGCCATTGAAGGCAATCGACAGGTTACGCAGCTGGCGGACGCTGTCGAGCTGTTCCCTCATGCGACGGCGGAACTCAACGTTCACCTTGCCTATATACCATTGGCGGCGGGCAGCATCGGGAACATCGTCCGACATCTGGAAGCGCAACTGGGCCTTGCCCGGCACGGCCAGCGTGTCGGCAAGATAATAGCTATAGGTGGGCTGGTAGTAAAAATACCCGTTGGTGCGGAGCAAATTGGAAATGCGCTCGCGCTCTTCGTTGAGCGTGGTGACGTCGAGCGGGTCGCCGCGATGAATCCTGGCATTGTCGAGCGTCTGGCTGATGAGCGTGTCGCAGCCATAGGGGAATCCCAGATAGGAAATGGAGTCGAGGGTCCACAAGTGGCCCATGTTGACGGTATAGCCTATTTTTGCCTTCTTGGGATTCTTGGTCTGAACCACCTGGTGGGTCACGTTGCCGTTGAAATAGCCGTGGGAACGCAGCACCGAGCGGGCCACCGTGGCGCGCAGCTCGGGATTCACGCGGCTCATCAGCACCGGCTCCTTGCCAAACGAAGAGGCCATCCACTTGCCGAAGCTGGTCTCCGACTTATGGTATGCATTCCAAATCAGCAGATTCATGGGGAGCGGAAAACGGAAACGCGAACTGCCGAACAAGGCTCCGTTAGGAGCAGTCGCAAGCGAGTTCTCCATCTCTTCCTTCATCAGGTCGGCATGGTCGCAGGGCTCGTAGTTCTCGTACGTTATCTTGGTGAGACCCGTATAGAGCTGGTCGCCCTCGGGCACGCCTTCCGTAGTGCTGCAAGCTGTCAGCAGAAGCCCTAATGCCATTATGGATATACATTTCTTCATATTCTCCATCACTCCTGTTCTGTTTTTCTGGTCTTTTCCCGTTCCGTAGAATCAGCTGGCGCTATGGTCCTGGTTTCCGTCGTTGAGGAACTCGTGCGCATGAGCGGCCGCTCTTCCTTGAACCTGAAGATGTCGCCCAGCGTCTGCAGGGTGCGCCTCCAGGTGAAGCCCACGCCATATTGCTGGGTGTAGCCTTCCAGCCAGTCGTAGACATTATTCTTATAGAATCCTGTTATGTATTTATTGGCAGTATCGTCGAGACGGTACTCCAAGTCGAAATTATCAAAGAACGACTTGTTCTGGTCGTTGATTTCGCTGCCCGAGCTTACCTTTCCTCCCACCGACACTTTCAGGCGGTTGTTCCAGAAGCGCTTGGCAAAACGGAAGGAATAGTCCATGTGGGAATTGCCCGCGGCATCCATCGAATTGTCGATGCCCAAAGAGAGGTCGAGCGTGCGCAGGGCCTTGCCCGTGATGTTGTTTATCTGACTGTTCAGGAATGCGCTCAATGCGGAGTTCATCGAGAACGAGTTGGTGTTGCCGTCGGCCATATACATTCCGGTGGCCAGCAGCGATACAGCCAGCTTGCCCCTGTGCTCGGCACCCATGCTCTGCAGCTCTTCCTGCAACTGCTGGTCCTCGGCATCCAGGATGAACTCAAGGCCCATGTCGTTAAGCGTCTTGGTGATTACCACGCCACACTCGAAGGTCTTGCTCTCCCCTATTCCCTGGTCGTTCGACACGGGTGCCTTCACTATCTCCGTTGCCGTGATGTTAAGCCGCGGGTTCATGGGGTCGCCGGTGAACTCAATATAGCTGCCTTCCTTGATGGTGAAGGTCTTCAGCGGGATGATGGGCAGCGAGTATTTCATCTCGCCGTTGTTGAGCGTATACTTTCCGCGCAGCTGCAGCTCGTCCACATTATTATATTGCATGCGCAAGGTGCCGCCGCCCATGAGGTCGACGAAGTTTGAATGGTCGGCATTCAGATAGGCCATGATGTGGGCGCCGCTTGAAACGTCGATGGTCATGTCCATCTCAAATCCGCTGGGACTCGGACGGCTGACGACCGTCGAGGTGGTGTCGGTGAAGTCGGTAAACTTCACCAGCTCGTCCATCTGGTTGTCGGTGGTCAGTGGTGAGTCGCGCAGCACGTAGCTCATATCGGTTGATGAGAGCACGTCGAGCCTTCCGCGCATACGCAACTTGTCGACATTACCCCTCAGACTGGCCAGGAAATTGACGAATGCCTTTCCGTAGACAATGCTCTTGGGCGTTTCCTTTGCCTTGATAACCTGCACGTTGCGGCCTACCATACGCAGGTCCATCGCCATCTGGTCGAGATTCGAGAAGTCAACGGTACCGTTCACCCGGATGGGATTATCGTTGTAGGCATAGAGCAGATAGTCTTTCAGCGTCAGGTGACTGCCCACGATGCGCACCGGTTCGTTGCTGAAGCGCAGCGCCATGCCATAGGGCTCGCTCACCAGGTAACAGCTGTCGAGGTCGACCTGTCCGTTCACCTGCGGACTGTCGAGCGAACCCTTCACCGAGAGGTCGCCTTCGGCATAACCCTGGAAACCGATTATCTGGTCGGGAATGAAACCGTTGGCCAGCGAGAGCGGAAGGTGCTTCAGCGACAGAGTGGCGTCGAGGTCGCCCTTTCCCTTCGGGTTGTAGGTACCGACAATGGTGCCCACCTCGGCCTCGTCCTTAAAGAGAATGCCGTCCACATAGTGGGTGCCGTCGCCCTTCGGGATATACACAAACTCTGAAGATAGATTGCCCATGGGATTACGCTCAAAGGTAAGCTTGTCTATCGAGAGCGACGACGATACCGAAGTGTCGTGCTCATCCTGAATGATGTGGAAGTCGCCGTTCATGATTCCGGTAATGTCGGGGGCGTAAGGCACCACCGAGAGCACCTGCTCCAAATCGAAGCGATGGAGGCTCGCGGTGAGGTCTTGCAATGCTTCCTGGTTTTCGTCGTTGGTATAAATCTGTATGCCCTGCCCGTCGCTGGCCTGCAGGTCTATCTTTGCCGATATTCGCTTGTCGTCGCCCAGGTAAATATAGTTGTCTTCGTTCACCTTAAACTTCTTGTAGCCCAGAATGGGATCGTCGGTCAGCAACCGCGCCACCAGTCCGCTGTCGAGGGCCTCTGCCACGGCTCCGAGCTTCACGCCCGTGCGTTCCTTCTCGTCGAACAGCGTCAGGTTGACGCCCGTCGCGTTGTCGAGCAGATAGCCGTCGAAGAGCGCGTTGAACACATATTGCGGATGTCCGGGATTGTTCTGTATCTGTCCGCGATAGGTCATGTGGGTGCTGTCCGTCTGGATAAAGAATCTCACGGTGTCTATCAGGATGCTGTCGGCATTCAGTTTGTTGATGGCCACGTTGCCGTTGATTCCCGTCAAGGGCGACGAAGCAAGGTCGATATCAGCGTCGCGGAACGAGATGCCCTGCCGCTCCAGCATCTTCACAATGAAGTTGTTGTTGCCGGTGGTCATGTTCACGGTGGCCATGGGCAGCGTAGTCCGCAGGGCTGCCAGGTCTATCCTGCGCTGCTTCAGGTCGCGCTTTATCTGACTCACCATCCGGTCGGCCTGGTTCATCAGCTGCTTGTAGCCTCCGCGGGCATTGGCGTTCAGATGGAAGTCGCCGCAATCAATCACGGCATGGGTGGTGTCGCGGCGCATCATCACGTCGAGCGCCACGTCGTCGGGCCTGTAAACGCGGGCACTGTCGCGGATGGTGATGTCGCTCACATAGCCCTGCACGCTGTAGTTGTCCTTCATGTCGGTGGCAATGTCCAGGTGCAGACAACTGCTCACGGTCAGGGGCTGGTCTGTGATGCCCAGCTTTTGCAGGTCGGCATGGGCCAGGTCGGCTCCGATGGTGGCCTGTATGTTCTTCGTATTGGTCAGTCCGTCGATGGAAATCAGACCGTTCAGCAACGGGTTGCGGCTGTCAACCTTGGCATGAATGCGCCCGTTACTGATGTTGGCGGTTCCTTTCATGCCGTCGAGACTGTAGCCGGCAAAGCGGAAACGGCTGATATTGGCATTGGCCTGCAGGCGGGTTTTCTTCGACAGCAGGTCGGTACCGCTGCCCTTCAGCTGGACGCTGCCCGTGAAGGGGCCTGCGTCGAGCGACGGCAGGAAGTGGCGGGGATTCAGGTTCGAGGCCTTCAAGTCGGCGGTATAGGTCATCGTGGCAGCATCAAGGTCCACGTCGCCGCTCAGTTTTCCGCCGCCCTCGGTGGCCGCAAAGCGGGCCTGATAGCGCTTGCCGCGCGCCTTAACGGAACCTTTCAGCCCGATGCCGCGGGGGATTTTCACGCCGTCGAGTGCATCTTTGGGCAGCAGCTCGGTCAGGAATCCCACGTCGCCGGTCTTTCCGTCAAGGTCAACGTCGGCAATCATATTGTCGGGGTCGGTGGGATTAGTCACGTATCCGCTGGCATGCAAGTCGATGGCCGAAGGCAGTTTCACGCTCAGTCCGTCGAACTTCACCTGGCGCATGTTTCCCGAGACGACGCCCTTCACCGACAACGGCTGGTTGGGCCAGCGGCGCGCAAAGTTCTTGGGTGTCTTTCCCAGCACGTGCAACAGGTCTTGCTTGCCCAGTGAACCGTCCAGGGTAGCATGCACCTTGCCCGGATTCTCATCGTCGAAGGCATTCAGGTCCATGGCCAGCCGCCCGTCGAGCCGGCTCTCCGAGGTGCGCATCTTCAGGTCGGAAACGCGCAGGCGCTTGTCGTTCAGCTCTACCCCACCCGACAGTTCGCGCAGCTCCACGCCGCTCTTCTCTTTCATGGCGGCTTCGCGCACGTTCAGTTTCAAAGAGTAGCCATTATTTTCTGAACCTTGCTGCTGGTTTGAACCGTTGACTGATGATTTCCCTGCGCTATAGGAGAGGGAGTCAATGCCCAAGTTGATTTCATTTAACGAAATATGGTTAAAGTCCATTCCGTCAGGAGTTTGTACGACAGAATTATCGTCATACTTCAACCCTCCGTCCTTCCAGTCGAACCGTTCTATTTTGTATTCACCCTTACCCAAATCGAAGTGTCCGTTCTTTACGCTGGTGTTGCCTAGATGGGCAGCCACACGAAGGGTGTCGCCTGGCAGATGGACGCGCACGTCGGACTGTTTCACGCTGAGGTCGTCGACCAATATCCGCCACTTGTTCGTGCTTTCGGTGGTGTCCACCTGAGCCGTATCGCTGAGCAAAACATCCAGGTTTGCACCCTCAAGCTGGGCGGTATTCACACGCAGCTGCTCGCCTTTCAGGTCGATGCCGTGACTCTCTATCGAGAGCTTCCCGACGGTTCCCTTCACCTGGGTGTCCGAGATAAACTCCACGGTGTTCAGCTTAACCCCGCTGAGCTCGAGTTTATCCACCTCCACCTGACCGTTAAGCAACGGCTTCAGCTGCACGTCGACCACCATCTTGCTGATGTCGGCCACGGTGTCTTTCTGGAGCGCATCGGCACCAGCCACACCTGTTCGGGGCTTGATCACGCGCACGCCCTCAACACCAAGATTCAACGGAAACTCAAGATTCACATGCTCCACGCTGATTTCCATGCCCGTCTTTTCCGACGCAATAGCCGCCACCCGCTTTACAGCCCAGTTCTGAACGGGGGGCAAGTAAAGCAGCACGGCCAGCAAAGCAAACAGCAGTATGGGAATCAAAACGGCTATTCCCAACCACTTCAAAGCGCGCATCATGCTCTTGTCATCATTGCAAATTAATTGCAAAGATAAGGCATTTTTTTGATTAACTGAAAAGAAAGCCGATAATTAACAACTTTACAGACGAAAAAATCTACTTTCAGCGTCTGTCGCCATACGCCAGTTCATACTGCCCTTTCCTTACAAATAAGCAGAAAAAACCTGACAACGCGATTTCTCAATCTAGAGAAAGGAACCAGCTTAAAACCGAGAAAATGAACTTCCGATAGGCGGAAAGCTGGCTTCTGATGGGCGGAAAGAAGCCTTCCAATGGGCAAATGGATGCGAATTAAAGTTTAATTGCATCGCATCTAAAGTCTGTTTGACCACTAATTAAAGTCTAATTACTATCCAATTAAAGTCTAATTGGCGGTGATTTGAACTTTCGAGAGGCTGAAAATAGGCATTAAATGCGGAATAATTAACGTAAGACGCTCTGCATCAGAAACTTGCGCAAACCCGCTCAAAACTCGCGAATTTGCGGCCTGTTTCCCGTTTCTTGAGTAAAACGTGAGTTTTGATACCGAAAATTCAGAATTTATTTTACATCGCCGGGGCAAATGGCTCGCCAGAGATTGTCGTTGGGAAGCGGAGCCTCCACACAGATATTCAGCTTGCTGACAGGATGAACGAACTCCACGCGGCGGGCAATCAGCGAGATGCTGCCGTCGGGATTGCTCCGCTTGGCACCATATTTCAAGTCGCCCTTGATGGGACAGCCCATCTTGGCCAACTGACAACGAATCTGATGATGACGGCCCGTGAGCAGGTTCACCTCAACGAGCGTGTAGCGGTCGGAGGCGCCAATCACCTTATAGGTCAATATCGCCTTCTTGGAATGAGGCCGCTCGCGGTCGTAGGCATAGCTCTTGTTCTGCTTTTCGTTGCGCACCAGCCAATGGGTGAGCGTTCCCTCCAACTCCTTCGGCCGCTCCTGTGTGATGGCCCAATACGTCTTATGCACCTCGTTGTTGCGGAACATATCGTTCATCCGCGCCAGCGCCTTCGAGGTTCGGGCAAAGACAACCAGTCCGGCCACGGGACGGTCCAGCCGGTGCACCACGCCCAGGAACACCTCTCCCGGCTTGGCATACTTCTCTTTGATGTACGCCTTCACTTGCTCCGACAAGGGCGTGTCGCCCGTCTTATCGCCCTGCACAATCTCGCCGCTCTCCTTCGAGACGATGATAATATGGTTGTCTTCGTAAACTACTTGCATGTTCTGTTTCTATCTAATCATTTGCAAAGATACAAAAAATCCCCGAATCAGCCGGGGATTCGGGGAAAATAAACTTTGAATAGTCTCAGAATCTGCTCTTTTCGTCTTCACCGGCACCCGTTCCGCGATACTTCGAGCGCTTCTGGTTGAAGTTGTAGGTCAGCGTGGCCATGATGCTGCGCGAGTTAGCCCAGTTATCTTTCACGCACTCATTGCCTTCACCGAATTCGGTCCACCGCTCGCGGTTGCTGTAGAAGAGGTCGTTGATGCTTACGTTCAGTGTCAAGCGCCCAGCGCAGAAGGCCTTATAGAAATTCAGGTTGGCAAAAGCCGTGGCCTTATATTCCGTGACATTGGAACTGTATCGCGTAAAGCCTGTCAGGTCGAGACTGACGAACGACGTCTTGCCGAGCGTGAAGCGGTTCTGCATACGCGCCCAAACTCTGGGCTTTTCCAGATTGTGGCTGATACCGTATGATGCGGCATCGAATAACTGTTTGTATACAGTCAAGGTGTATTGGGGCTGGTAGCATCCGAATTTCGGGGCTGCCGTGAGCGAGGCGAACAGGTATTGCAATCGGCTGACGTTTTCCCATTTCGTATACTGTATAGGCTGACCATTATACAAGGTGGACAATTGCATGATGCGGTTGTCCTGATAGCAGTACTCTGCATGGATATTAAGCCATGAATACACGGCATTGAGCGAAATGTTGTAGTTGAACTGTGGCTGCAAAAACATGTTGCCTCCTTCGTAGAGATAACGGCTGTCGTATTGCAGATGGCGGGTAAGCGCATGATAAGAGGGGCGTTTCACGCGCTGGTTGTAGTTCAGCTCGACGGCCCATTTCTGCTGTTTCCAGGCCAAACTGATATTGGGGAACAGCTGGTCGTATTTGCGGCTGACCTCATCTACGTGACGGTCAAACGACTCATAGTCGTTGGCCACATGCTCGTAGCGCAAGCCCACTCCGAACAAGAACGACTTGCCCAATGGTCTGCTGTATTCTGAGAAGAACGAGAGATGGCTCTCTCTCACGCTGTTGTCGGCCGACGGTATCTGCTCGAAATTGCTATAATAGAGGCTGTGTATCTTTGTATGCGAAACCTCCGAGCCAAACTCCAGTTGGCCGCCTACAAGGGGATAGCCCACGACGAGCTTGCCTGCTAACAGGCGTTTGCGGTTAGTGCTCTCTGTCTTCACGTTTCGAACTTCCACACCGGCGCTCGTCTCTGTTATATCTTGCACCACTCCGTCTTTATCCCAGAAGCAGGTGCCGTCAAAGTTGACGGTCAGTTTTCCAAATGTGCCAGCATAGTAGGCGTCCAGCGAATGGGTGGGGCCTTTATTGGGAGAATGCGCTTGGCTGGCGTTTATTACAGGTTCCTGCACACCATTCTTTGTGAAGGACTCTGTGTCGTCCCAGTCCCATGAGGCGTTGAACAACCTGTCTACCTGATAGGACAGGCCGAGGGAGTGGTTGTCGCTGAAGTCGTAGCTGAAGCCTGCCTTGCAGCTTGCCATTTGATTTCTGCCGTACATGTTTGATACCTGCTTTGCCTCAATCTTATCCTGCCCTGCCACGATGTTATAAGTCAGGTGGTTTTCCTGCTTATCACAGTAGTTTCCGTAAGTCAGGAAGGCAAACGTCTCCAGTCCGCCCTGCCGGTAGGTCAGCTGTGCCTGCTGTTCTCCCATCCACTCCGAATTGTATAAAACCATCGTAGAAGAACGGAAGCTGAGTCCTTCGTTCAGCCGGCGAATGGTCTTGATGCGGATAACGGCCTCTACCGTGGCATCGTAGCGTGCGCCGGGATTGGTGATGACCTCTATGCTTTTTATGTCGGTAGACTTCAGCTCGTTCAGTTCGCTCATGTCGCGCACTTTCTTCGAGTTGATGTAAACCTCGGGCTCGCCTTTGGCCAGCACATCTATCTTTCCGTCTTTCACTACCACCAGCGGCAGTTCGCCGATGACATTCAGCGCCGTGCCCATATTGGCCAGCAGCGTGCCGTCCACGTTCACTTCCATGCCGCCCATGGTCTGCTTGAATTGCGGACGCAAGCCCTTCACCGTGACACCACCCAGCGTGTAGGCTTCGGGCTGCAGCTGCACGGTGCCCATGTCTTCCTGGGTGCAGAGGCGGTAAACGGTTTTGTAGCCGATGTAGGTGATGCGGGCCAGAATCTTCTGCTGTTCGTAGGGAACCACGAAGCGACCGTCCTCGTTGCTGACTCCACCCGAGAGAATAGTGGAGTCAGCAGGATTGAGGACGGCGATGTTGGCGAAGGGCACGGGCTGCCCCTGCTCGTCGGTGACGCGGCCCGTCAGATGGAGTTCGGTCTTGTGGATGCACTCCACATAATACTTCTCCCCTTCCTTGGTGATGCGGACGGGATACAGGCCCACCACCTGCCGGAGCGCATCTTCTAAGCCAAGGCCTTTGAAACTCGTGGTCACGGTGAAGTCTTCCAAGTCGTTGTAGACAAAAGAAATATCGTAGGTGCCGGTGAAGGCGTTGAGATCTTCGAGCACGCTGCTCAGCGAACGGTTGTGATAGCTGCGGCTGATCTTCGCCCGCTGATTCTGACTGCCCGTCTGCGGCTTCTGCGACTGGGCATTGCTGGCTGCCACACAGAGCAGCAGCAGGATATAGATGATTCTTTTCATGGTGCTCAGCCGTTATCAGGGATTCACAATCAGCTTATCGTCCTCTATGGAGAGGTTCACATGGTCGAAGTGGTTCAGCTCGCCGACAACGTCTTCGGGGCGGTTGTTACGGTTCCATTTGTAATAGAGGCGCACGTCGTGGGCTTTAGCATCACGTATTTCCGCCACCTTATTATAATATGTAGCCAGTTCGCCCACCAGCTTGTCGAGCGGCATATCGGTGAAAATGCGGATAGAGTCGGCACTCTCCTTCTGCCCGGCAATCGGAGTTTCGTGGCTTTCCTGACGCGGTTTTGTGATATTCGTCTGCTTAACCGGCGTTTCCACCTCATCGGCATGGCCACTGCGCACAATGCTGATGGCGGCATAGGCAATGCCCGAGAGCATGAGCACACCGACGAAGGCGGCTGCTATCTGCATCCATCCCCACGACTTATGCTTGGGGGCAAAGTGCTGGGCCTCGAACTTCTGCCATTCCTCGTCGATGAATTCCGAGGTGTCTATGGTCTCTTCCTCCTGCGCGTACAGTTGCTTGAGGAGGTCTTCCAGTTTGTCGTTAGATGTCATAACCTTTTGCTTTAAAATGTTCTTTCATTTGTTTGAGCGACTGCGACAGATGATTGTAAACGGTAACCTCGCTGACTTGAAGCGCATCGGCAATCTCGCGGTATTTCAGTCCTTGCTGGAAGCGCAGGCGGAGAATTTTCTGCGAGAGTTCTGGCAGACGCGTTTCTATGTAATGGCGGAGAGCATTGAACTGTTCCTGCCCGATGCCGTCATCCTCGTTGTCCTTCAGGTTCACAATGGCGGCCTGCTCTTTCTGCTTGTGCACCAGCAGATTGACGCAGCGGTTGCGGACGCTTGTCAGCAGAAAGCCTTGCAGGGTGTCGGTCTTCAGTTCTGTTTCATCCTTGCCTAACAGGCTGGCGAAGACATCGCTCACCACATCCTTGCTTTCTGCATCGTCGCCGAGCATCCGTCTGGCCAGCCGGAACATGCCGTCGTAATGATGCCTGAAAATCTGTTCGAACGTTTGTTTGTCAATCATCTTGTCGGTTGTCTTTTTACTCTATATACAATCGAACATTCCGTTTTCCTAAGCAAAAATACAAAAAAAACTCCGCATTCGATGAAAAATGCGGAGTTTTTATCAATAGCTGTATGCTTATTCTTGTTCTTTGGCCGATGAATGAATTACATGTTCATACCACCATCGACCTGGATAACCTGACCGCTGACATAGCTGGAAAGGTCGCTGGCCAGATAAACGGCTGTGTTGGCGATGTCGTCCACCTGACCGCCACGGCGGAGAGGAATCTTCTTCTTCCACTCTTCACGGATTTCGTCGGAGAGTTGAGCAGTCATGGCTGTCTCGATGAAGCCTGGGGCGATAGCGTTAGCACGGATGCCCTTTGGTCCCATCTCCTGAGCGATTGACTTAGCCAGGGCGATAAGTCCTGCCTTTGATGCAGCGTAGTTTGCCTGACCTGCGTTGCCATGAACACCAACCACAGAAGCCATGTTGATGATTGAACCGCCGCGCTGGCGCATCATCACGGGTACACAAGCGTGGATAAAATTGAATGCACTCTTCAGATTGACTGCAATCACGGCATCCCATTGCTGCTCGGTCATGCGAAGCATCAGACCGTCTTTGGTGATACCTGCATTATTAACCAGGATGTCAATAGAGCCGAACTCTTCCTTGACAGCCTTCACAACTTCCTCTGTCTGAGCAAAGTCTGCTGCGTTGGAAGCATAACTCTTTGCCTTGACGCCCTTGGCAGCAATCTCTGCCTCGGTTTCTTCATTCACGGCAAGGTCTGTGAATGCAATGTTAGCACCTTCTTCTGCAAACTTCAAAGCGATAGCTTTTCCGATACCGCGGGCTGCACCTGTAATCAGCGCAGTCTTACCTTCTAATAATCCCATTTCTTTTATAGTTTAAAAATAATCTTCTATGATAACGTTTCTATTTACTAATTATTTTATTCCATTCTTGCCAAGGGCACCATACACGAACTTTGCCACAAGCGGCTTGCTTGTCTCGGGAGTCATGCCATGGCCCAGTCGACCATAGATATACGGCACCTCAAGGCCCTTAATACAATAATGTGTAATGTCGGCCACCAGTTCCACATTGTCGATATCGAACTCTCCATCTTCCTTTCCTTCGGTATAGACCTTGCGGAACAGTTCTATTTCGTCTTCATCGAAGTTCTTGCGCACCTTCTCTACCATCCAGATATTGCGGAAGAAGGCTGCGCGCAGATTTCCATTACGCATCACGGTCTCCTTAATCATGTTCAGATGGGTGTAGATAAGTTCAATCACCTTATCCTGCGGACTGATTTTACGGGCTGCGACCTCATCCATTTTGTCGGAAAGTCTTTCCAATTCACTTTCAATCACAGCATAATAAACATCCTCCTTACTCTTGAAATAAGTGTAAAGCGTGCGGCGGCCCTTTTTCGAAAGCAGGGCAATATCATTCATTGTGGTGTTCTCGAAGCCGTTTTTGGCAAACAGCTGTCGGGCAACATCTACAAGTACTTGTCTTGTTTTAGAAATAGACATAATCCAAACCTCCTGATTTTGCACATTAATGTTTATGTGTGCAAAAATAGGCCTTTTATTTGAAAACACCAAATAAATTCGGAAAAAACAACCAAAATTATAAGCAAAACAGAACAAGAAATAACCGAAAAAGGACAAATCGCCTGCCATCATTGGAAGAAGTAGCAATAAAAATACAAATTTATTTGGTATATTTGAAAAAAAGTCGTACCTTTGCACCCGCAAATGAGCAATAGCTCAGTATTGAATATCGCGGAGTGGAGCAGTTGGTAGCTCGCCAGGCTCATAACCTGGAGGTCGCATGTTCGAGTCCTGCCTCCGCAACCAAAGCACCGATAACCCCGTCTGTAAAGGCGGGGTTTCGTTGTCTGAGAGGGAAATGCCCGGACAGTATTCGGACACATTATTAACAGTTGCTGTTGACGAAAGTGGCAGCAATAAAAAAATAATGGCACATAAGTCCACAAGATCTCGCGCGTTAAATAGCATGTTGTTATTTACGCCACCCACCTTCCATAAAGGGAAGGAGCCTTACATTTCTTTTTCTGCTTATGATCCCGCATCCGGCAGACGGAAGCGGAAGAAGTACATGCTCACCAGGTTTAAAGCCGGACGTGAACGTGATTTTGCCGCTGCCCAGATAACAGCCAACATCTATAATCGTCTGGCTCAAGGCTGGAATCCGTGGATGGAGAATGACAACATCCGCGGACACGTAACCATCAGCGAGGCACTTGACCGCTACGAGAAATACATCAATCAGATGGAAAGGAAAGGCTCGTTGAAGCATAAGACGTGGCTTGACTATTCCTCGAGGCTGCGCATCCTGAAATACTACATGGAGACGAACCGCATCGATATCACGTACTGCTATCAGCTGAACATCACTTTCTTCGTGGACTTCCTGGACTACGTGTTGCTGGACCGTGACGATACCGCAAGAACCCGGAACAATCACCGCACCTGGCTTTCCACGCTCTGCACATGGCTCGTACAGCATTCCTACATGGCTTCCAATCCGATAGCGAACATTCCCATGCTGAGAGAGGATGAGAAATTCCGGCAGCCGCTTTCGCCAACAGACCTTCATCTACTGAAGGCGCATCTGGAGCGCACGAACAAACATTACTTGCTGGCGGTGTATTTCATGTACTACACGGCCATCCGCCCTTCGGAACTGGTACATCTCCGCATCCGAGACATCGATGTGAAATCACAGACCATATATGTTTATGGCGCTCACTCGAAAAACAGAAGGGGCGAGCCGGTCATCCTGAATGACAGGATCCTGAGACTGATGATAGAACTGGAGACCTTCAACCACCATGGAGGCTGCTACATCTTCGGTCCTGGCTTTATGCCTGGAGAACAGCAAGGCTACGCTGCCATGTTCCGTAACGAGTGGTTCCGCCTGAGGGAACGCCTGGGATTCCCGAAAAGCTACCAGTTCTATTCGCTGAAGGACTCAGGACTGCGCGACCTTGTAAAAGCCGAAGGTGCACAGGCCGCACGCGACCAGGCACGTCACCGGGACGTGAGTACCACAAACAAATACCTGCAGGGGCGTGACAAGGTACTCAATGAAGGCACCAAGCACTTCGAGGGAGAACTATAATTAATATAAATGTACGCGCGCGTGAGAAGACAAATTATTGGCGGGGAGGTTGCTTTAGTCTATTATGGACATCATACAAATGATTCATGGCTGATAGCATCTCTTTGGCAATTATGTCCTCAAACATGTCGAAGATTGTTTTGTTTTCGGAATTAGCCAATTCGTATTTTCCACCATTCCCAATATCTGATGCAATGGCCATAAAAAAGAAAACAAGAGCACGATTCATAAACCTAAGCACACAATTGCTAGAACTATCCCGTGCAACATTGGCAGCCACGCCACAAATTATTTTAAATGAGATAATAGGGTGACGCATCTTATACGCGCCCCATTTGAATGGGAACGTAGTCAATCTGTCAAACTTGTCTTCAAGATTATTGGCGTCCCGGTTTTTCCTCCAAAGATCAATTTTAACAAGCACAACATTAAGGAGAATACAGATCATACCACTGAGGCATGCGACTATGGTATAGACAGTAGTCCATGTCTGCGAGATTTGCCACCTCCCGATGACATTAAGTTTCACAAGGTAAAACGTCAAATGCCTATGAAGGTGGAGATATACTACAAGGAACAGGAGAAAGACAGCATGGTAAATCAATTTCTGCATGAGCTCTTTCCGGTAAAATACCGTCAACACAATAAAATAAATTATAATGAATGTATTGAGAACAAGTAAAACGGTATGGTATTGAAAATTAAGAAGAAACTCGTATTTTTCTACACCTATATATATCAAGATAATAATAGCATAGAAAAAACTAAGAATGGCAGTGTTATATATGTATTTTCGGAAAATCAACCAATAGGGGTCTTTGTTTCCGCCAGGTGTTTCTTCCTGAAGCTTCTCGGGAATCTCCTTTCCTATGAAAAAGGACTGATAACGTGTGACAGCCTTCAGACGCAACGCATTGTGTATTTGAATTACCTTACCAGCACAACTTTTCTTCCATTTTTCGAACGGATTATTTTCTCTGAAGAGTTTCTCGTAGAAGAACAACAAACAAATGCCCGCCCATAATTGTATGAGCGGGGCGAAATTATAGAGGTAGAGTTCTTTCTCGGACATCAATTTAATTCTTGTGCTTTATCAAAAGCATTGTCAAAAAGCCCTATCAGATACGAACAGTTGGCTTCGTGATTAAAAGATCCAAAAGCCTTGTATTTCTTAGGGTCATATTCGAAACGGTACATCTTCTCATCAAAAACGGCAAAATTACACTGTTCGCACTTTAGTTCCCTAAAAATATGCTCCTTATCTTTTTCGCCAATTAGCCTGATGTGAATGGGGCTATCATCGGCCGAACGTCTTGCTCTTTCTTCTAAAAGTAACTGCATCGGAGCTTCATGAAGGTGATTGCTGTTTTCTACCAAAACGTTCAGCGACTTTGTCTTGTCGCAAACATATTTCTTCAATATAGACCAATATGGCTCAGTTGTTATCAATTCAGACTTAAATCCCTCAGAGAACACCCTTGCTCCCGACTTGGTGTTTTCAAACAAAACGGACATAAGAACAGAAGCGTGTTGCAAACCTCCATTGGTAAATATTTCACTAGAGTTCGCGTCAAGCAAACCTTGCAAATAATCACGATACTCTTGTAACAGGTTGTCCCTGTTAGACGAGTCTACATTTTCTTTATTTGCCATATTGATGAAGGTTTAAGTATCCGTTGTGCCATTAAGTAGAAGTCTTCAGCAGATAGACAGCAATTAACACATGAGAGGTTTCTTGTTTTATATTCTTGTGCAAATATACAATACAATATTAAATTTATAATAAAAAAAAACACAAAAATTGTTATAAGGCACGCAATTTTTCGATTTTCTTACAGAAAACATGTTGTTCGGCATAATCGTCAGTTTCTATATAAAGTTACAACGAACTAAAGTATATTCCTAGACGAAAGCTTAAAGCCTCAAGGGAGTACTATAATATAAAAGGCAGTGCCGTGAGGCTGACGGGAGACACCCTACCCTATTTCAAAGAACTCTCCGCTCTTGATTCTCGACACTTCGCCGTTAGCCACCTCCACCTCTATCTTTGAGGCCAGATATCGCTTATTGTTGAAGATATAGATTTTCGTCGGATCTGGCAATCCGTCACAGGGGAACTTGATGTGGTGAGAGAAATGTCCGCTGATGGAATAGCTGTTCTGCTGCAACTGCCCCAAATACGTTATCCCGTTGCCAAGACTATTCAGCGAGAACGACCATGGATAGCCTTGTGGGTAGAGAATCGCGTCAGTCTGGCATCGCGGTACGCAGGCAAGGATGGCAGACCGGGCGTCAACCTGTCTTGTGTCTATAGGATTGTAGCTTCCACACACGAAGAACACCTCCATGCGTTCACTTTCCGTGTCATCCGGTTTTTCTGCACTTCCACCTTCCAGCACCTCCTGAATCGGCGAATAGCTGTTGAGCCCGGCATTCTCGTTTTCCGTGGATGGCAGGAGCACTTTGACATTCCTTACGAGATCCTCGTCGTACCAGAACCCATATCTTGTGGGTGCAGGAACGATATTCAGCTCCACAGTGTTATCGGATTTACTATCTCGTTTCAGTCGTGTGAAACATCCAGCCCAGCGGAAAACACAGTCACCTTCCGGAGTACTGAAAGGAGTTTCCATGATCTCTTCGCCCTCTTCCACATAATGCACGTAGAAATATCCTCTGAAACAGTGGTAAAGCGTTTTTTCGGCCACCGCCCTTGATACGGTTCCATCTACGAGGCCATCTCTGACCACAGCCACGTTGTCCACCTCCTGCATATCGTATATATCGAAAACTTCGTCGGAGATATCCTCTACGCCGTATCTCTCGCTGCTGTCGCGCAGGTTGAATCTCAAATTCGAGGCTTCGTGGTATTCCAGTCCGTCCTCGTCGTACTCACAGGTGAACTCGTCGAGTGCCTCGAAGTTGACAACATCATTCTGTGACACACTATCTGCAGATATCACTGTCACAGTCTTATTGCCCTCATCAAACACCAGGGAAACGTTGAAGAACTTCCGGAACTCATCGAGGAATGTAGAGATCTTCCAGTGAGGAAGTGCAGTCTTGATCATTGCCGTACGCACAGCGCTGGCGATATAGATCTTGTTCCACGGTTCGGTATTGATACCAGAGGTTGAAAGGTCTGCAGTATAACCCATGGCTTCAATCACCTTCTGGAACACGTAGAGCAGATTAGGCTGCACAGCGGGTCTTTCGATCATCATCTGGCTATATTCGCCTTCGATCCTGGTTCTGTATATTACGTTCACGGAATTGTTCTCTGCCTCGTCGAAGAGCGTGCAGAAACAGTATTTTCCAACTTCCCCTACAAATCCCTGACTCTCCATGTCATTCGTCACACGCGCCGTCACTTTGGGATCCCCTCCGTCCGGTTTCCACCAGTCGCACCTCATGTTACGATAGATTTCAGCCACCTCCGGATAATCAATCTCGTCAATGTACCTGTTATCGTAATACTCTGAATACTTCACACCGTAGTTTCCGGCCACGAACTGGAGTTTGACAACCGTATCGGAATAGGATGTCACGTGGGCGCTACCCTTCAGGATCAGACGGTTATCAACATAGATGTAACAGTTGCTGAAGGTCCGGTTTTTTTTCGACACATCGAGGCGGTTGACAGGACCGAACACCTTTAGGTTCTCCGGGTCGGAGAGCGGAAAACTAACATCCAGCGTGTAGTCGGTACCCGTCTTGATGAAAGGATTCTCCCTGGTTACCTTCAGCTGCTGGCTGTCGGTATAGACCTCATTATCATCTACAATGACTCTTATCATGATCATTTGCCAATTAATCGTTCATACTGTTTCATTTTCCGATAGGTTCCCTGTTCTCCGTCGATGATGGAATAGGCCTCAATGCCTTCATCCAGCCGGGCGTTCAAACGGTCGATACTATCACGCAACTCGGAATTGTCGGTCTGCACGATTACCGTAGGTGTGGATACGATTGTCTGGGGTGCGCTACCCACTGCGCCCATGGAGCGTGACACGTCTTGAGCAGTCAGGCTTCCGACGGTGTTGTTTCGCTGTGCCTGGTCGAGGAAGTTGAGGAATGGCAGAATGGCTGGGTTCTGCACGGCCTGATGGTTGGCCACGAACTCGCCTTCGTGTACTACGCCAGCCTCTTGGCGGTATCGTCGGCCACCTGTGAAACCTCCTTCGTAGTAGCCGGCTTCTTCCGTCTGGTGCTGCTTCCTGATGGTGGCCACCTGTAGCATTCCGGCAGCCACAGCAGCAGCTGCTGCTATCGGTGCCAGGATATAGCCGACAAATGGCACCTGTGCGGCAGAAGTGTAGGCGTTTATGGCACCCATGGCCGTGCTTGAGAGTGCCTGTGCTATTTCAATCTTCATGGCACGCTGATTGGCCTTGGTCTTGATAGCTGCTATCTCCTTCTGTTTTTTCTCCTCCAGTTTCTTCCGCTTCTTTTCGTTGTTGCCAGCAGCCTCTATCTGCCTGTCGTAGTTCTTGGTGACCACGGAAACCTCATAGTCCGAACATGCCTGAGCGTAGTTGCTGATGCCACCTAGGATGGAAGACACCGAATCAAACATCACCTGGTATTTCTGTTGCACCTGCTCGATAAATTCAGAGAGGTTCTGAGCTTTGGCGGCCAGATACTCAGCATGTGTCAGTTTATCCTCTTCGTAGAGCTGCTTCAACTGCTCATTGGTGTTCATGTAGTTTGTCAGGTCGCCAGTCCAAGGATTGCTTGTGTTGGCATCCCCGGCTTTATCGCGGGCAACAGCGAGGCCATTGTTCACATTGCTTGTGAACTTATCCTTGTTTGTTTGTGCGGGATTAGACACATATTTCGCCTCGATGGCCAGCCTTGCCAGCTGATACTCCTCTTCTTGAAGCAGTTTGTCTTCATAGAGCATCTTCAGCGCCTTCAGTTCCATGTCACGCTGCACGTCGTTTGACTGATACAGGTATTCGGTCTTTATCTTCAGCAGCCGGTCTTCGAGATTGCGCAACGTCTGTTCCTGATGTTCCCTGTTCTTGTCCTCCAGTTCCCACTCCAGCTGCATCTCTTCAAGCGATCCTTTGACAGCCTGATCCTTTTTCCACTGAAGGAAATTCATCTCTTCCCGGAAGAGCGCTTCGTTAAGAGCAATTTCTTTGTGGTAGACTTTGCTGTTCTCATCGTGGAAACTTGCTTCAAGCACAGCCATCTTCTGACGGTGCTCGCGCTCTTTCTCTTTCAGAGTCAGTTTACGCGATTCCTCGTCGCCTCGTACCAGAAGCATTTTCTCTTCAGCATCCAGTTTCAAGTATTCCGCACTGCCCTCTACAAACAAGGCCTTACGTTTCTTGATACCTTCTATCTGGATATCCAGCCGCTTCTTGATATAGTCTCGGTAGTTTGTCAGACCAAGACTGTATCTCATGGCTTCATCTGCCAGCTGGTCGTCCATCTCGGCTTTCATCTGCCTACTTTTCTCACGCAGATCTTTTCGTTCCTCCGCCTCCTTCTTTTTCCTATCGGCCTCGGCTTTATTGCGGGCTGCCTCCTGTTTCTTCAAGTCTGAATTGGAAACGTAATTGGTCTTCTTCGGAGCCTTTACGACAACTTCGGGGAGCTGACCGGCATTATAGGACATGGAATTGCCGAGAGCACCGCCAAAGCCTGCACCAGCAGACAGCGCATTTTCCCCAGATCCTGCTGGAGGTGGGGATGAGAAAACGTCCTTGACAGTCCGCTTCACGTTGTTGAAATTTGCGACCGCTGCGTCGGCAATGGCCTTGAAGCCCTTACTGTATCCTTCCTTGATCTTACCCCAATCGAGAGTGAAGATTCCCTCAATCACGGTAGCCACTCCGTCAAGTTCGTCGATAAGCAACTTAACGGCTATGGTAATGGTTGTGAAACCTGTCGTGAATGCCGTCACCAACAGTTGGACAATCTTCCTGACGAAGGAGAATTTGTCATACAGTGACACCGCCCATTTTACAAGGTTGATCATCCATCCCGCAACCTGTGCCAGCACACCGGCCAGTTTTGCTCCTGCCTGTTTGAGCATCGACATGGCCTCGCTTGCTCCGTTGATGCGGTCGCGGTATTTTATGAAGAGAACGACGGCTGCTGTCAGCGCTGCTATCAGCAAACCAATAGGATTCATCTTTGTGGCAAGATTGAAGGCCTTGGTTGCTATCTCAGCAGCCTTGGTGACCGCTGTATGTATCTTTGTAGCCAAGGTGGCAGCATTCACGTAAGCCGTATAGGCAGTTAATGCCAAGGATGCAGCGGCTATCTCACCCTTATGGGAACTGACGAACTTGGTTACTTCCGACAATAATTTAACGAAGAGTGAGAATCCTGTACAGGTATGTTTCACCACCGGCAGCAGCTGCTCACCCAGTTCCACGGTCATTTCATGGAACTGTTTCTTGCATTTCTCGAGACGTGCCTGAACGGTGGTGTTCATCACCCCGAATTCCCTGATCACGCTGTTACCCTCCTTGTAGGCAGCGGTAGCCAGACGCTGACGTTCACGTACGTCGTCGATCTTGTCAGCCATCGTGGAAAGGACACCGACTGCACGCGCACCGTCCAGCCCCATGTCGTCGAGCATCTTCATCATCATCTGAGGATCCTGACTCCGGAGGCTGTCGGCGAGATTGAGGATAGCCTGGTTGGCATCCTCGTTCAGCAGTCGTGTAAACTCCTTCACCTCCATTCCAGCTATGCGTGCGAATCTCTCGGTATCGGTCTGCATCTTGGTGAGCATATTGCCGAAGGCCGTTGCAGCCATTTCGTCACGCATCATGTTCTCATCCATTACTGCTCCGAATCCCATGATCTGTGCCTGAGTCAATCCAAGCTGTTTTCCGAAGCCTGCCACTCGGGCGGTGAAGTCAACCAGGTAGCCAGCCTTAGCCGAAGAGTTCTGGGCCAACTCATTCACTGCAGATCCTGTGGCCAGCATGGCACCGCGCAGTCCCATATTCTCATCCTCGCCGAAGGCCATGGCCAGCTTTCCTATCTGGTCAACGGCACCTTCACCGAGATCATCACCCAAGGCGACTTTGATTTTGTCGGCCGCATCGACGAACTCCAGGATACCATCCTTGGATGAAATACCCAGGCGACCTGCAGCCCCTGCGAGTTGGTTTAGCTCTTCGCGGCCGGTTCGCGTATCCATCTCCTTCAGTTCCTCATTCAGATCACGCACCTGATCAGTTGCCAGTCCCGTATATTTCCGGACGTTCGCCATCTCTTCTTCCATGGTAGCGTAGTCCTGTACTGCTTTTCGTGCAGTCATGGTAAGGCCCGTAATAGCTCCCAGAGCCTGTGTTATTACTCCCCAGTTCTTGTTGAAGAAATTAACGACTCGGCTTAGTGCTGGTTCAGTAGCTTTGCTTTCGGCTTTTATCTTGGAAAGTTCCGTATTGGCTTCCTTTAGAGAAGCCGTGAGAGCATTCCACTGTTTGCTGCCACGTTCAATCGTGCCACTATCTAGCAGTTTATTGATATCCTTGATGGTGTCCTTCAGCTGCTTTGGTCCGGCAGTCGACATGTTCTCAAGCGTCTTGTTGATACCCTCCAGTCTGTTTTTCATCGTCATCAGCTTGCTTTCATGCTTGTCGACTTCTTTATTCAGTTTCTGCCATGTCTTGGTGTCACCAGCACTCAGCGCTTCTTGACGCTTACGTTTCAAGCCTTCCACCTTCTTTTCAAGGTTGGTTATCTCTTTTTTCGCTTGCTCAGAATTAAGCAGGATTTTGGTTGTGTAGGTTTGTTCGTGTGATGCCATAAAAAAACTACCTTTACGATTACTGTCGCAAAGGTAGTTTATCTTGCATTGTCTTAAAAATACCCTCAATATGTAGGATCCTGGTAATTCTATCCAATAATTTCAACAGGAAGTCTGCCAAGCCCTTGATACTATAATATAGAGCACCTGTTGTTCCTATAGCCACTTTTATGAGGAACAACACAGCCACTGCCATAAGCCAAAGGACGAATGCCAAGGCGCTAACCGTAAAGAACAGTGCTATGAACTCCATATTCAATATCTTTTGTTTCTGTTGCAAATATAAGAAAAATAAACATAACGTGCAAGGGATTTTCCCTATTTCTTACCGAAGAGCTTAAATAAAGGGAATGTCTATTTAGACACTCCCTCCTTTATGTACTTATTATATAATACGCGCGCATGAGGATTGAAGTTAACGATTTTAAGTCGATATCCCTTCGTTCCCCACTTCCACCAGAGGAAGTGGTGGCGATACTCGCGGTAGACAAATGTACTCAGCGAGTCGCGGATGTTATAGTAGAACGTGGTATCCTTCAGGTCCAGGCGAAGGTCCGCCCACTGATCGCTATAGTAGAAGAGATTGTCTGCAGGCTTGTGATGGGCGGGCACGGTATCGCTTGTCGCTATCGTTGTGGTCTGCAAGGCCTCGAGCTGCTTCACCTTCAACTTCAGGTCCTTGATAAGCTGCTCATCGGCGGCCAGCGCTTCCTTTAGCTTCTTCGGTACCACTTCTACGACTGTCTGTGTCACTACCTCAATGCTGTCGTGGATGGTGTCACTTAGCAGGGGAACCCGTGCGTGTGCCAGTTCCACACTGAGGCGGTTCACGTCATTTTTCAGTTTGGTTATGGTACTTCGGTGCTGTACGTAGAAACATGCGGCCACAATGACAGCGACCATGGTAATAATACGGATTTTCATAAGTTCTCGATATAATTAATGATACCTTCCACGTGTATTCTCTCTATGGTGTGACGTCCTTCGCCGCTCAACAGGTAGTCCACATCCTGCCGGTTGTCCTGGAAAAGATTCTCGGTGAGGACCGCCGGGCACTTGGTGTTTTTCAGTACAAACAAATGGGCTTCCTTGTCAGGATCTCCGTCCGAGTAGTCTGTACGTACCTTTACGTCGGCAAAGTTCTTCTTGGCTGCCTCGTAAAGACAAGTGGCCAGCCTGTCCGCCTTGGTCTGTCCTACGGAGGTGATGGCCTCCCATCCGGTGCCGGTATGCCATTTCCCGTCGGAACCTGCCGCATTCACGTGAACACTCACATAAATGACATTCTTCACTCCATGCTGCCGGCACATTTCATTTACGTAGTTGACTCTCATGGCCAGTTCGTTGCTTCTCTCCTGCTTGTAGCTGGGCGACTGCATGGTCTTAGGCAAGTCAAGAGGCTCGTAGTCTATCTCCACCTTATAGCCATAAGACCTTAGTTTAAGCGCTATCTCAGAAACCACATCTCTGCTGTAGACACATTCCTTCAGTCTCTTGTCAGGTGATTCCTTCCCGGGCTCACGCATCCGGTGGGCAGTTCCGAGAATAATGATGATGTCTTTTTTCATTCTTCGTCTCCTCCTCTTTCTGTTTCTTTCCTGAAGGCGCTGAGTTCCTTGCGGATCTCATTTTTCATCTCGCCCACCTTGTTGACCACGTAGATGCTGATGCCAAACAGTCCGAGAGCTGCAGAAAGTGCCTCCCCAATGTATGTCAGCGGACCGGCACCGATATCGTGTGTGGTAAGGAACGACACGAAGGCCAGTGTGATTGCCGATGCGATAAGTGCCACAGCCGATATATGCTGCAACCAGTCTTTTGTGTTCTGCTTCATAATTCCGTCTTTTTTCAGCAAAGATAAGAAAGCCTGCCAGTCCGTAAAAATACGCTACCTTTGCCGAAAAATGGATATTCAGAATATTATTGGCGACAGTTCGCGGCTGTCTATGCGGATCTGCAAAGATATATCAAAACAAGAAAGAACAATGTTGGACTTTTTTAAGTCCGTTACAAAAAGAAAAAGCCTTTGTAAGCAATTCGTTACAAAGGCTTTTGGTATAAGTAGATATTTTTTTTCTAAGTCAAATCATCACCTTTAATATTCGGTTGTCCATTATAAATCCTCATTATGCCTAAAAGCAAAGAAATTGCTTACACTTTCATAAGGCAACATGACATCTATACCTACGGTGTCACAATAATCAAGTAAAGAACCGAGATTTTCAGTTGTGAGATTACCTCCAGTATTAAGATTGTAGGCATGACCATAGAAACAAACCATAAGATTATTGGCAACCGCATAGTCAATTATTGCCTTTTGCTCTGCCAAAGTGATTGATTCAACCGAACTTCTCCATAAAGCATACGTTTTCAAGTCCTTTGTCATTCCTGATTCAGAAGGCGTAGCGATATTGCCCTTATAGACCGTATAGCCATATTCATAATAATCATATACAAGTGGCTTAAATTGGTCTGCAAGCGCACTTGAAGGTGTAACCCATCCGTGGCACTCTCCTACAAGTGCAACCACATTATCATAGGCTGTTTTCATCTGTGCCCTCTCCGATGCTTCCGTTGGATTGCTAATTGGGGAACTTGCGTGTGCCAATAATTCAAATCCTTCATCATAATACGTCTTATATCTGCTGGCTATGGGCGAGAAAACAGCAAATCCACACTTCTTCGAATGATTGTCGAATATAGCTTTTATTTGTGCATCGTTTGCCACACCGTCATCAAAAATAAAGGAAACGGAAGCGCGTCTCTTTTTTAAGTTCAACCCAGTAGAAAGCAATTCTTTCTTTAACAATTCCTTAACCATTCTCTCGCTTACTGCATCTTCTGGAATATAAGCAGGAATTGTTATCTCGGCGTAAGCCGTATCTTTAACAAGCGAATTTACAGATATAAGAATTTCCGTTGTTCCTGCTGGAATATCAACAGTTATAGGAACTGGGTTGGTTGTACTACCCCCAGAGTCTTGCCCAAATCTTTGATATGTATTTCCAATCTTGAAAAAGCAAGATGCAGCTGTAGTTCCTGATGATGATGTCCAGTATAGTTTGGCATTTTCTCCGCCATCAAACGGAATTGATTTATGATACCAATATTGCGAATCAATAACGGCATGGTCTGTATCCCTATAATATCCACTTTCAGCATCAGTAAACGTGTATCTTGTGGTACTTCCCTCTTGTTCAAGCGATGGCATTCTGTCTTCAAGTGAGTCCGTAAGTTCTGACAATTCTTGAATCTTGCTTTCATGTTCTTTAAGTTTATTAAGAACATAATCAGCAGCAACAAAAGCCTTCATTGCTTCAGGCTGTGCTGCTGTTGTGATATTGTTTGTAATCCTTATATATGCTATTCCATCGGGAACAACAAATTCAAGGTTCTGCTCGGCAGCCGTTCCTAAAATGGATTTTGTAAGGTCTGCCGTTGTTGTATTATCTGAAGTGTACATTGCAACCGTAAACACATTCTGACTGCCACCAGTTTTAATCTTACATATCGTATTTTCATCAACTGGAATAAGTTGAGAATAGTAATAGCTTCCTGTTGTCGCAGTTTTGATAGTTCCATTTGATGCTTGCACATATCCAAGAGACCATGTGATAGGAATGTTTGAATAATCGGCATGGTTTCCGAATGCGTTTTCGTCCAATTCTTCCACAACGTTTTTAAGACTATCAATTTTAATTACGGAAGATGGTTTATGCTCAACTGAACTATGAACTCCCATCAGATACAAATATTCAGCCGTTTGTGGTGCTGTAATAATCGCACTTTCATTTGCTTGAATAATTGTAGAACTTTGGCTTACTACAGGGGCAGGGCTATTGTTAGAAGGTGCTGCATTACTTGTAAGCCAAACACAAACTGCTGTAGTATTGCTATTGGCAGTAACTTTAATTTTATCTCCTGCGCTGACTTTCACAAGATAATGTTTAGACTGTTGTGCTGTCCACACCCATGATGAAGTGCTGATGACATAATTTATTGGATTACCCATAGAAAGAGAATCCCCATTGATAAACATTTCCGCACCGACTTCATCAAGAGCGTCTTGTACATTCTCCGATGCAAGACCACTCTGAGAATTGTCATACTTTATCTTATTGGCCTTTCCACCACCACCTTGGCTATTCGTTGCTTGGTAGTTCGTGCCATCATAATATACCGATATGATTTCGTTAGCAGCCCATGTGTTTGTTTGACTTGCTTGCGCACCGTTATAGAACAATGGCTTAGTATTTGCGGCAACTATTGTAGATGTAGGGCTAATGTTCATCGTTGCATTTGCTGCGGTATTTGCGTTTGTCATCTTAATGTGCAATGCTCCACCACTTGCAAGTAACTTGAAACCATTTACAACGACATCTTTTCTATCCGAACCGTTTGAATTACATACGGCATACCCAACTTGCCCTTGCAAGCCGTTATCAATAGCGGTGTTCATTTGCGCAGTTGTAGAATACGCGCCCAAATCAATGGTTTCGCTACCACCTGTTTGACCAGTGTTATGCCAAGTACCTTCTACTAAGCAATCGTAAATCGTTGCAGGTAGTCCGCTGCCAACATAAGCATAGTCGCCCACCTTTGGCGAAGGATATGCTGCGGTTAATGCCGCTTGAGTAGGAAACAATCCCTTTGAGCGGATTGTCCTTCCCTCTAATCCCTTTATAGCATCCTTTACCAAACCGAAATTTTGGTTGACTAGGTTTATCGAGTTACCGAAAGTCCCCGTGCTTGGTACGTTATTTAAATCTTCCATAGACTTGTATATGTTTATTGTTGTTTTGTTTTATCCATTTTGATAAATAGTTCCGTTCGTTGCTTGCCGTGTCCAATTTTCAAACCTTAATATTCCATTTTCGTCGATGTATGGATTTGAACCTACGCTTTGACCGTGGATAGCATCATAGAACCGCATATATTGCGGATTTTCGTAATTTCCTTCATAGGCGTGTTCGTTCGTGTTCTTCCATCCATAAAACGTTTCTGTATTCAACTTAAATACATAAACAGCAGCCTTGGTGTCATCATAATCAAGGTTGCCATATATGGCCGTACAAGCAGGACTTGCTTTGACGGAATAATTGGTTTCAAATCCACTAACCCTATAACTAACATCTTGGGATTGTAATGTATTCCAGAAAACCTCATTATTTGGACTTGCACTTGTACCTCCACACACCTTATATCCGTCATCGCCATATACAATGCCGCCCACGATTCTGAGTTCGTCGCCCACTTGAACATCGGCGATTTTCTGCATTTGCGAACCTTTTGTAAACTCTTTATACGAATAACCCATGCAAACCGTTTTTGCAGAAAAACATTCGCATTGCATTATTACATAAGTGCCTGATTCTATGTTGGTGTGCAGGCTTTCGTTGTTTGATGTCCTTAGCGTTCCTATCGCTTTGTTTGCTTTTACGACACTATTGAACAACGGAATACGATTTCCCGTGTTATTTGATATTCTGACTATTGCACCATTATACTTTTCGTCGTTTGGCAACGATATACCTAATGTGTTACGGAACACTTCCGCGTCGATTTGTATATTCAAGCCTGTCACATCAAGGTTTATATAGCGGTACCTATTATACGGGTCTGATGATGCGCGTGTGCATTGTTCGTAGTTGGCATTGTTTATGACAAACAACGGTGCATACATATTGCCCGAAATAGTAGCATCGCGAACAGTCATATTTCCTTCGTTGTCAATTCTGAATTTTCCGTAAGGAGATGTTATGTTCTTGAATACGCCACTTGTGGCAAAAATAGCACCGCGTGCAATGATGTTGTTAAGGATGGCCATGCCACCATGCGTCACCACGAACTGTGCCATATCATTTGCAAGCTCTTCTGCTGTAGGCTCATAGTTCGGATTCTCGGTGTATTTGGCTATCGTATAGAACGCCTTTGTCATGGAACCGCCACCCCAGATGAACGGACTGTTATCGCTATTGTAATGACCGCTCATTCCACCTGTTTCATCATTTTCGGCCAGCGTCTGGTTGTTACGGTATAAACCAACCTTGATTATCTCCGACAGTATCAGTCCTCCCAATATCTGCGTCTTGCCGTTGACAATGGAGTCAAGAAGATAATTGTAGTTCTGGAAATAAGCCAGCAGTTTGTCGTTGTCCTTGGGATGGTTCACCCAGTTGTTGAACGGGATGTTACCCTCGATGAGCTGCAGCTCCATGACCGTGCAGGTAGAGCCTGTTATGGCAAAGGCCGTTCCGCTACTTGCAGCAGTGAACTTCACGTTATAGCGTTCGACGGTGTTATTCAAAGCGACTGTTTGGGAGAAACCGCCTACTGAGAACTGCAGGGACGTTCCCTTACCCTTGAAGGAGAAAACGTAAGGCTTTCCTGCTTCAACACCTATTTCAAGTGTCTGCTGAAGGCTTCCGTTGGTCAACACGGCTGCACTGCCCGTCACAGACTCTGCGCTTACCACCACTTCGGCATTCTCGTGTCCCCAATGGTCGAACGGGTCTGAATACATCGGCGTGCCTGAATCCACCTCAGATGTTGGCGCCACACTCTCGGGCAGGTAGTCGCCAGTGAATCCGCTGTTGCGCAGCAGGTTTCCATTGCCGGTGCTCAGGTTGTTGGCGATATTCAGTGCTTGGGTTGCGTTATTGTCAGCTGTCGAAGCGGTTTCGCTTGCTGATTGTGCGTCTTGGCTCGCCTGGTTGGCAGCGTCACTTGCGGCTTCCGCTTCTTGCTGTGCGCTTTGTGCTTCACTTAATGCGTTGCTGGCATCGGTTTGAGCGGCAGAGGCAGTTCCTGCTATCTGGTTTATTACTTGGGAAATGTCGCTGTTGTTAAGGGTCGCCCCGTCAAGTGTGCTCCCGCTTGTCATCTTAACTCTTCCCGATATCTCCAGGGTATGATTTACAGAGTCGTATTTCACGAAGTTGGCAGGATCCGCGCCTTTGTCGCCTACAAAGAAGTCTCCGTAGATGTTGCAGTGGAAAAGGCCGGTACGCGGGTCGTAACCCTCGTCCTTCACAAACTTATCTTCAAGATTAAACGAGTTGATGCCCTGGTAGAACTTCTGCGAAGGTGCATCATTGGCCACGGCCGAAAGGATGATGGCCGACTGTCGCTCCTTATGTTCTTCGTTAAGTGGATTCGCCTCCGGACGGTACCCTAATTGTATCACTTCGTCTCCCTCTTCAGGAACACTGCTGCCAGCGTCGCAGACAGTCTTCGACAAGTCAACATACCCCTCATCGGCATTGTCACCCGTGCTTACGCCAACCACCAGCCGCCAGTAGTATTTCGTGCGTAGCATGCCGTTTCTGTCGGGTCGCAGACGGAATGCCTGACAACGAGCCTGGTCGCCCACGATGAACTCCTGGTAAACACGGCGCTTGCCGTCGCTTGTCTCGAAATAGCAGCGGTAGGCGTCGTTAAGTTCCTCCACCCGCGACACCTTCATGGCCCCGGCCGTGATGCCCAGCTCGCCGCCGATATGTTTCAGTTCCAGTATGGTGATGCTCCTGAAGGTAGCAGCCTTGCGGATGGTCAGGAAGTCGAACTCGGCCGAGGAATTCCCGTGCTCGTCAATGGTCACGGCTCCGCCAGTGCCGAGAGCTCCCGTCGTGAAGTTACCGAAGAAAACGCCTTTCAGGAACGTGATGAAGAAATTGGTCTCATCGTCCTGATCCTTGCGGAGGAAACTGCCGGCCATATTCCTGATGGCATATAACAGCTCGAGGAAGGCATTGCCTATACGGTTGGCCGTATTTGCAAACGTCCTGCGCTCATCCCTGATGGTTTCGAACAGTTCTCTTAGCCGTTGTATTGTCTCGTTGTCCATTTTTACCTGTTAAATATCAATCATGTGCTTGCATCAGAACCGGTTGCTCCGGATGCTTCCCGAGAACAGTTCGTCGAGGAACGACGACATCAGTCCCTGGTAGGCCTTGCCATAGAAAGCAGACTCCTCGAGGTTCAGACGGCGGATGCTGTAGTAGTATTTCTTAAAGAACCAGTCGCGTTTGCCCTTAGGGTCTCCACCAGCTTCACGGCCTCCCCATGCGGGACCGACCTTCTTCGGTTTGTCAAGACCATGTTTGTTGCGGTACGTCGAATCAAGGAACTCCAACTGTCCTTTGTCCATACGTTCACGCAAGGTCTTCGTTCCGCCCTTGGGGATGTTGCCGCCCCAGTGCTTCCACACGTGGGCCGGGCCAACTCCCTGAGCAACATAGAGGCCATATCGCATGAACTTATGCTCGATGGTGGTGACCGGCCCATCTGTTACCACATGCTGAAGCGACTGTTGCAGTCGGCCTGTGTCGACCGTACCTAACTGTACCATCTTTTCACGCCAGATATCGACCATGAACTTGGCCCATCCATGCTCATACTCCCTGATATGGTCTAATCGATCAGCCATTCGTCCAGCATATTCTGTTCATCCTCATAATCCATCTCTGCAGGCTCATCATTCTCCACCATGAAATAGAGACCCGTCACACCGTTCATTGTGTAGCGGCCGAATTCCTTGCTATATATCTTCTCTACATTGAGGAAGGTGATATCATCATCCGAATTCTCACGCTGTGCACGGTCCCAGATCATGCGGCGTGCGAACTGCTGGAATATCTCGCGACAGAGGTTCAGTTTTTCTTCCCGGTCTTCCATGTCGTCCCAGCGGTATTCAGCGAGGATGAACACGGTATATACACGACGCTTGAAGTAACTGACTCCCTTAGAGTACAGGTTCTGGTCAGTGGTATCGTCGATGCATACGAAGTTAGCCGTTTTCTGGAACTCCTGCATGATACCCTCGAGACTTTCGGGACCGGAGCAGAATACGGGACGGAAACCATGTTCCTGGCACAAGCGATTCTGTTGTGCCAGCTTCTCAAAATAGTGTAGTGCGTCGAATATCATTTCTTATCAAATTTTTCGTGAAATTCCCTGGCTTCGCGAGCCTTCTCGTTCAGTTCTGTCAATGCGCGCCAGCATGGAAGCTGTTTGATAACACTCTCCTTGGTGATATCGCCACCGGTCAGTGCGCGGATCTGTGCATCCATGGCACCCATCAGGTCGATATCCATCTCCTCGATTTCAGCATCCACACGCCGGAAGAAGTGAGGCCATCGCTCAGCAAATACGCTCTTCACATGGGCAAACCAGCGCAGCGTACCCATCTGTTCGGCAGGTGAGAGTAACAGCCGTGAAGGGTGCACTTCCTTCTTCTTCAGCCACAGGAAGCCGCAGTGCTTTGTGCGTACGTATAGATACGTGGCCAACCGCTCTATCATTTCCGGCTTGCCACTGCTGACGGCCAGCTGGTAATACTGCTCGGCCATCAGATAGTCGCCGAAAGGATAATGGTCAAGGATATCATCGACCGCCCGACAGCCCCGGATGCGCTCCAGCCGCACATCCATGCCGTCGAACGGGTCGATGAAGTCGAATTGCCTGTTCATACTCTCCACCTGCCAGGCCTCCAATGTGAACCAGTGGCGCGGTTTCCACCATGCCGGACGGAACCAGCAGCTGTAACTTTGCGGCTGCTCATGGCTCACGCGTTCGGTATATCCGACGATATGGATGCCAGACAGACGGATAAGCATGTATGTCTTCACACGTTCAAGGCTCTCCCACATCGACAGCAGCGTCAGCACATAGCGCAACTGTCTCTGAGTCATCTTTCGCCATGCCGTAGGGGCGTAGAGTTCTACCGAACCGTCAGCCAAAAATGTAGGCCGGCGAGTCCTGAGTGTTCTGAAAAGTCTCATGATGGTTAACAGGATATCCGTATTGGTGATAAGTGGAATATTTCTCCGGATTGTCATCAAGCATGTTCAGCAGTCGGCGCGTCTTCAGTCTCACAGCTTCCTGGTCCCCGGAAATCCATAAGCCGATAATCTGGCGGCATTGGAAGATGACGGGATGATCATCAGCAGTGATTCCGCCGCAGCGCACACGACCGAGCAGCTCGTCCATATACTCATTGCTCAGCTTCAGGCGAAGCATTTCATCTGCCTCGCCGACGAGTCGTTGGGCAGCCTGCCAATCCAGGTGTGAGACCGCAGGCCCTGATGCCTTCTGCAGCATCCGGAAATCGAAGAACAGTGTGTTGATATTCTCTTTGGCCTGGCTTGTCTCGCCCCAGTTTTCCACCCGGCAGAGTTCCCCTAGCAACCGGCCATGCACGCGCAACGCACTGTCGCGCAGATGACCGATAAGTGCATCTACGCGCTGCTTAGAGGCAGGTGCCATCTGCTGGGTACTGACCACACCGAAGCCGGTAGGTGTCAGTACCAGGTCAAGCTGTCTGAACACGTCGAGGAAGGCACGGATGGCAACCCATTCTTTCACGCACCGCGTCACGCCGAGCCGGGAGGTACCCTCCGCGGCCGACGTTCCCACATCCCCGAGAACGTCGGCCTTACATTCCTCGTAGGCGGAATCGAAATGCGGCTCCACCTTCTCATATACCTCCACATGGGAGGACGTCGCCACTGAAACAATATTCTCAAATTCTTGCTTACTTATCTCCATAAACCAGCCTCTTTATTAAATCAATCATTTCGTCATTTGTATATCCGCGATTAAGGATATCTCTCATGTTCTCCAGTTTCTGATCTGCTTCATTGTCAGTTGTCACTTTCTCAGCATCAGTATTCTCGTCCAAGGTGGTGAGCATCAGCATCGGCACATCGACAGTCACTTTCTCGCTCCAGCCGTTATAGTGCAGCACCACGTGGTAGGGCTTCATCATCACGTCGTGGAAAGGCTTCTCCAGTGCCTGCTTCATGGTGAACAGCTCGCGCTTATCGCTGCCGGAGTTATTCATCTGGCTTTTGCCTGGAGTGGCACCGATCAGGTTGGGATGCACGCCGAATGCAAAGCACAGCGTGTTGGCAGCCTCCTGCATGTCGTCGGCCCAGTCGCCGCCTTCCTTCTTCCCCTGATTCAGGTTGATGACGCGCACCATGGGGTGCTCCTTGCCCGACGGGTCCACGTAGTAGCCGCTGATGAGCGCCTTGCCGGCATTCTTCGGACCGCACACAAAGTCGATAATCTGCTGCTTCTCCTTCTTCACGCGTTCCTTACGCTTTTCCTCGTCCACGATTCCTTCGCTGTCGCACACCTGATCCCAGTAGTCATCGTGCACCTCTATCTGCAGGCGCGGTGCTGAGGTGTTCTGTATCATATACCGCTTGCCGATGCCTATCAGCTCGTAGATGTCGAACCACGAGTCACGGAAGGCTGAGAAATAGTATGGCCGCGAATAGACCTGACGGCCGGGAGTGGCCATACGGCATACGATGGCAAACTCACACTGCTTGCCGTCCTTCGGTTTATCACGCTTCAAGCCCGTCTTAGGGTCGGCTTCCTTACCCATGCGCACCATCAGGTCGCCGAGTGGGTCATAGAAATCCAGCATCGGCAGCACCTCTATATCCTTCGGATCGGGAGCCCCTTCCCGCCAGTCGCCATAGAGCACGTACAGAAACTGCTTGGTCTTCGCCCTTCGGGCAAAGCGACAGTAGCACATCTCCTTGTGGCGGATCTGTACAATCTGGCTATGGTCGCGCGAGAGGATGATCTTCGTAATGGAGGTAAAGAAGAACTTCATATCGGTCGTCTGCTCCAGGAATATCTCGTGCAGCGAGTTCCTCAGGCAGAAGTGACGGATATCAGCATCATGGGTGTCCTGACGGGTATCGCGGTCAATGAACCGCACGCCTTGGCCGTAACAGGCCTGAACGTTGAACAGCTGGCACTGGGAGGTCACCATGTTCTCACCGATGCGCTCCATCACCTCGAACGGCAGCTGGTCATCATGGCCATACGGCATATATTCATACTCCTGCCCGGCAATAGTGATAGGTACCGTATTCAGTTTCTCATCGAAATCTTCAACCACGACACGGCTCTCTTTATATTTGGTGGCTGGGCTGCCTTCCTCTGACAGGCCTAAAACCCCTGCAGGTACCACACCGTAGCGTGTCCAACCCTGCCGGTGTCCAATAGGCACCATTTCTTGTTTCTGTTTGTTCATAGATATACTGGATGTCCATTAAATTCAAAAATCAGCACGTCGATAACCGCGCGCACCTGTCCGTTCACAGGGTTCATCAGCCGGTGGATACCTCCGCGCCAATGGCCCGAAGTGGGAATCCATCCGGAATAATCCACGATATTTCCGTCCTTCTTCCATGCCTTCAGCCTTACCCGCTGCTTGTATTTCGCGGCGAGGTCCAGCTGCTCCAAAACGTAATTGATATGAAAGGCTTCTTTGTTCATCTTTTGCTTTACCAATAAATATTTTTCGATTGGTTATCAAGCACTTCACCTTATCAGTTGAAGGTAAAATCAAACGTATTGTCGAAGATGCGTCCGGCGCGGCGAAGGTCGAGCACGTTCTGGTTACGCTGTGCGTACTGGTAGGAGAAGGAGAAGCGAGGCTGTGCATCGTCGTCGCTGCGCTGCTCGCTTTTCGAATCGGTAATCACCACCTCTTTGACACGGGCGACCGCGCCATTATATACGTTCATCACGTAGCAGCACTGCGAGCGGAACAGGTCGTCGAGCCAGTTGGCTTCGGCCGCGTTGAGGATGCCGGTATCAGCCTTGAAGGTGCGCGTCTCCTCTATCTGGTAGTTCCTGAGGTGGCCATTGCGTCGCATCGTGGAACGCTTGTAAGAGGGATCCACCGTGTGCGTGCCCGTACAATAGACGATCTCCTGGCAGCCAAACGAATTGTCGAAAGCAATGATCGGAGCCACGTCCGTTGCCTCCGGCAGCACCTCGAACGCCTGTGAGCGATTGCCAGCCGTCACCGTATAGCCCACGAGCGTCTTCCCTTCGGCCTGGAAGCGGCCGGGCGACACGTCGAGCGTGGTGTACCGACCGTTGCCGCCTACCACCGTGGCCGGGAAGGATCCCGTCGTGCCGTCGCCGTAGGTGGCCGTCACCGTGGCCGAATCCGAGCCCACGAAATGCAGATACTCCAGACGGCCCAGGGCGGTGCGCTTCGTGCCCATCAGGATGGTCAGGAAATGGTTAAGACAGAATATCTGGGCCGTGGTCACGCCCTCGGCTATGCCCACATCGGCCATGCAATAGACCACCTGCGTCGAAATGGTCGCGCTGTCGTGGTTGGTGGCCTTGCCTTCGTCATCGACACTTTGGTCGGTGACCGTGATCCACAGATTCACCACCAGCTGCTGGCGCGCGTAAGGCTCTATCAGCTGGGAGAGGTCCAGCAGCGAGATGCTGCCGTTCACCGGGAACAGCAATTCGTCGTAGATATTGCCGCCGTCGGTACTCATCACCACATGTGCACGATGGTCGCTCGCTATCGAGAAGTTGATGTCGGGCATCGAGCAGCTGAAGCACATCGAAGGTAAACCGGGTATTTGTAGCATATATGAAAAACCTTTGATTGTTTACGCAAAGGTAGGCCTTAACGCCTATACCTAAAAATACACGCGCCCAAAAAGAGGGATCCGCCTCACGGCGAACCCCTCCGACACAAAAATAAAAAAATAATGAAAGGAGGAAATCTTTTCAGTAGGCACCATCCCAGATGCGCCATATCTGCCATTTCACGCTGCCGTCCTCCAGCGACGTTATCTGGTATTCGTGTCTGTGGAGGTAGTCCAGCACGACATCTTCAGAGACTGTCATCATCGGCACCAGTTCATCTATGATGTCCTGCGTCGATTTGTTGTCCTCCACCAGCTGCTTGCCGCCAAATTCCGGCACATTGCTTCGTAACTGGAAATATGCATCCAGCACTTTCTCTGTCAGTATGTTTTTCTCTTCCATAGTCAGCCCTCCTTCAATGCTTCACGTATTCTGCTAAACTGCTTGCTCAGACGGCGGTAGGCCATTGCGAAGTCGCGGGCCTCATGGTCGTCTTCCCAGAAATCGCCCGTGATGGCCAGGTCAAGGCTACGCTCCATCAGGTCGATACTGATCTCCAGCGTGTCATCGTTGCACAGGTCCTCCAGTGCAACCAGCATCTTAGGCGACATATTCATAGCGCACCTCCTTCCAGCCATCCGGCCAACAATAGCGCGCCAGTGAGGGCCACCATGTAGAGGTGGGCCAAGGTCACGTGCTTGTTTGTCACTTTCTCGCCCGTGAAGGCAGAGAACCACTCGTTCTTAGTCGCCAGCCAGGTGACTAAGTTGTGACTAAGTTCTTCTCTCCAGTTCTTGACAGTTCTTTCCGCATTGGAAAGCACTGAAGGCTGAACCTGCCTGAGTTGAATTGTTCCTTGTTGCATATTACACGTTAGTTTTGCCTTTGCCCGGAACCGCCGGGCGCGTCTTGCCAATAAGGCACAAGGAAGGCGGTCGCACTTCCCGCTGCAAAACTAACGTGCGCTGCACCCGAAGGGCAAAAACACGCGGAAGGCGACCGCCGTTTATCTGTCACGCATCAACGAAGGACATCGAGCCACTCCGTTTGAGTACGTACACCATGGGCATAAAAATAAGCCCACGTCTTTCCAATAAGGTCGGGGCTTGAATCATCTTCTCGCCCTTCGTTGATGCTATCACGCATCGTTAGTTTTGCGAGGGCAAAGATACGACAAAATCCCGAAACCTGCAATAGATTTCGGGAATTTATTTCATTTAATGTTATATTTATCGATTATTTCAAGAAATTCCGGCTCGTATATCACTTGAATTGAAGATCCTTTCGCCTGTAGCTCTTCAATCTTTTTCATCTTAGAAGGTCCGGCACCGTTTCCAACAATGACAATGTCCGTCTTAGAGGATATAGAAGAATTAATGTCTGCTCCATACTGTTTTATTATAGTAGCAATCTCTTCACGATAAGGGAACGCCTTTAGGTTGCCCGTAAAAACGACTTTCTTCCTATAGAACGGAGTATCCTTGTTTTCAATTTCACTATCCGGTAACGGGAGTTTTGTCACGGATTTAACAAATTTTGCGGCAGCATCTACATATTTAAATCCTTTCAGGCCATTAATGTGCTGATTTAACTCACCGCTCCATTTGAGAAGATTTTCCACTCCAATAGTGTATTCAAGTTCACTTGTTTCTTCACTCAGGAAGATTTCTTCGTTTTCACTGAGATATCCAAAGATAGCAGATGCTCGAAGTTTGATCTCTTCGATAATTTCCTTTTTATCCATAAGCCAAAAAAATTAATACGGCTGCAAATTACGACAAAATCCCGAAACCTGCAATAGATTTCGGGAAAAAGTTTCAATTTTCTGAGCAATATCTATTTATTTTCTGAAATTCTCTGCTATTTATTTATAAAAAAAAGGTATTTCAGAGCAGACTAAAACCTTAAATCTGAGAAGAATCTTCAGACATAAATAATTAAAATTTAAATAGTAAAAGTGATGGATAAGAAATTGCTTCGGGCTATATATAGGACAATAGAGATAGCCCACCTTATCTGGACTGTGATAGAACTTTTCCTATAAGTTCCCTCACAAAAACGCTCTGCCGTAATCTGCAGGCATAGCAGGTTTGAATCGTTCGCAGTAGGCTTGCCTACTTACTGAAAAGCGGTTCTGGCATCTCGTGCCGGAACCGCTTGCTGTTACTTGGTATTTACATTTTTCTGTGGCTTGATGTCCTCGATGGCAATGGAATCCGATGTTATCGGTGGTACTGCCACCTGCTCCGTTTGATTTGATTTATCACTATCTTTATACGAAACACTTATATCACCCAGAGAGAAGCGACCAACAACATTTGCAAACAACCATACAATCAAAGAAAGTGCTATGGCTCCACCAATACTTTGGATCACTCCGTTGAAGAACCTTTTCAAAGCCGACTCCTTTTCCGGCAGTAATGGCAAAACCGAATGATCCATGTGCTTTGTCAGTCTGTCGGTAACCTCATCAATCACCTGACCAGACATATCGTCGAACGACACACCGATGAATCTCTGCAGGATAGTCTCAGCCATTCCGCGATAATGCTCGAGGCTTTTGTTGTTATCTCGACCAGCGGTAAACTCCTGAACTAACTTCTCGGGAAGTGTATCTACCTTCATGGCCTCCTTCTTCTCTTTGATATACTGAACCTTCTCGGCCTTATACAACGAATAGGCGATATGTCCAACCATATCGCCCTCGTTTTGTACCAACTTGCTGTATATACTACAGTATTTCTTTGCCATCTTAATTATTTCTTAGAAACCATAGAGCCAACCACACTACGACGAGCATGGTCGTAAATTTCATTCACTCTGTCGATAGATATTTTATATTGGTGAGAGCCGAGCAAATGCACAGGCACGACAATCTTGCCATCCCTTGAATTTTGAGAATGAATGGTACCCACCTTCACGTGACTAATCATATTATTGTTCACGCGAGTTATCGTCTTTAAATCTACCTTGCACATTGATTGTAACTGTTATGAATGTCGCAAAAGTAAGCATAACAATTGAATTATGCAAATTTTTAACGCAAAATTAATAATAGAATCAAATTATTTAAATAACTGGCAACAAATTCGAAGTTTAATCGTTATATTTGCAGCAGTATGAAACAATCGACCAAATACAAACTTAATCAATTACGGCTATATCTCGGTGCGGTTTTGCTATGTTATGTCATAGTGAATACTGTACTTTATGTTCTGTCTTCATTTCTATTTCCGCATTCATCAATGGTTTCAACTATAGCATGTATCCTTTCTTTTTTGATAGCCGTCATTTTTGTCATCCGTCATGTTCGCTGCCGTCCTCTGACTCTGGAAGAGAAGAAGGAAGGGCTTTTGTTTCAGGTTCGCTTGATGAAATAGTCTCAACCTCCTCTTTTTTAACCTGATCAATTTGCATATTCTTTGCCCTCTCTATTATTTTTTCTTTCCGATCTAACCGGTCCAGTATATTATTCACAATATTTGCTATTTGCTCAAAAAACTTGCCAAAACCTTCTGTTTTATATTTCAGTCCCCACAAGCTGAATTCACCTCCTGGCAATAGCACACCTAAAGCCAAAAGAACCAGAATGAGGTTGACTCCAACGCTGGCATTACAAATAAGCATGATATCTCCAGGCGACTGGACGTTGACTGTCATTTGTATTTCGGTAAGGTCTATTCCAAGACCGCTTTCTCTTGATACGGACTCAAACAACTCACCCAAATCGGAGATAAAGCAGAAATCGTCCCACGTAAGCCCTTTGTCCTGGTTCACCCTCAACACTAAATAGGTCTTGTCACCTTTACTATATAGATTACTGATTTTCCTGTCAATATATTCAGCATACTCATCGATGGAAGACATCGTCTGCTGGTTGCCGAAAGCAAGGATGGCTTTTGCGTCCAATTCGCTTCGCCATACTTCCTTTTCCCAACGCACCTTTCTACGCTTCACAAACTGGCATTCACCTTCTGCATGCTTGCTGCTATCCTCATACATCTCGCTTTCTATGATTCCAATAGCAAACTTTTTTGAATGATAGCTAGGAGCTACCACAACGTCGCCAACAGCCAATCCTCTGTAGAACTTGATAATCTGACCAGCTGCTTTTGCTGCCAGCGTGTCTGTCATTCCTTTATCAAGTTCATAAAGCCTTATCTTTAGGAAAGCCCTGGCCATATCATCACGATCAGGAATGTTCTTCAAATCTTTCATTGTAATCCCGTCATATCCGAAGGCTATATACCCCCTTGATACAAATTCATCATAATACGTGCCTCCCATGGTACGGAAGAACCAGTAATGCTTGTCGGGATTGATGTTGCAAATCAAATTCCCGAGCTGTTCAATCTGCTCTTTTGTTATCATCGAATATTTAATTAAAACCAGTGCAAAATTAATCAAAAATAATAGTAATGCCAAACGATTGTATACAAAAAATGGTCAAAATCTTCACAGATTCTGAGCCATTTCAAAAAGTGATTTTAATTAAATACCATTCCGCTTGCAAAGATAAACATTTTTCCCGACATGAAAGCACAGTCTGCAGACTTTTTCGTTTTTCATCCAAAACGGGAGGCAATCGCCCATCAGCGTATGGCAACTGGCTCCGTTTTTCCGCTCTGGGCCCCGAATTGACACCTCGAAGAGTGGCAATTTGGGTCGTTTTTCATCAAAATTCCACGGTCACCGAATAAAGAATGCCCTGTTTATCGGCATTTTCGGGGTGTGGGGCGCGAAAAAGCGCCCCACTGCTGTTTCTCCTGCACCCACCGCCCTACGCTCCCGAGGCAATTGCCACCCTAAATCGGGCGGAATATGTACAGATTTTTTACTTGAGTCGATTAGCCCCTTGTGTCGGTGCCCATCACGTGCCGAGCGGCCATACCGCGGTCGTGGCCAGCCATAGGACACGAGAAGGCCAGAGCATTTTTGCCCTGGCCAAACCCTTAGTCCATAGATTCATTCATAATGCGCCGGGTATCATTCTTGAAGGACCTGCGATTGTAACGCTCACCGCTGCACAAAGGGCAACTGCACGGAGTTCCCGTGGTTTTATATACCTTCGCCCAATGTGTATCCATCAACTCGAACCAATGCGGATGACAAATAGTCCTACCGTCCTTTTCGAAGTGGTACCACCCAGTGCGCACCATCATGCGCTTCTTAAACACTCTGAAGCATTGCTTCTTTCTCCATTCTTTGTTTCTTTTCGTTTCCATCATCTCTTTGCTTTAAAGTGATAATGTGAGATGATGTAAAAACAAAGTAATGCATTGTGTCCATATCTATACTTTATTAATGATTATCAGAAAATGCGCCGCAAGCCCAGCGGCGACTTTGTGTTCAATTCGGCGATTTAGGGCCGGGGCTTATTGTATGCGATCGGCTGCTCGACGTATGCGTTCCGACAAGTCCACCAGTGCACCTTTCAGTTGGTATTTTTCTTCCTCGCTGAACTCTGTTGGTTTCTTGTTGCCGTCGATTCCGTCCAGTTTGTGGTAAAGCCATGAGTTTGACTTGCCAAAATAGTTTTTCGACAGGTCTGCCCAAGAAATAGCCAGAAGGATATCCTCCAATGTTGCCTTCATCGTGCCTGCCTGAGTTTCTTTCAATGTCATTGTTGCCATAGTTATGCCCTCCATTTTTTTAATGCCCCACCACCTTTTGAGCGGTGGGGCTTGTTGTTAATCTTCGAGTGGTTCGTCCAAGAGTTCTGCAAAAAGTCTGTTAATGTAATACCTGAGTCTTGGTTCTCCATTGGGATAACTCCTCTTGTAATTCCTGACAGTCTCTATTAAGTCCCACTCTGTCTCTGTCAATTCTGTTAAATGTTTCATTTCTAAATCTTTAATTGAACAATGCAAAGGTAATACTTTTATTCGTATTATGCAAATATATTAGTACTTTTTTTCGTACTAAATTAATTATTTAACATTTAATCTGATATTCAATCTTAGAAAATAAGGCAAGCACCTTCACGTCGTTAGATGTGCATACATGGTGGCACGATGCAATCCGCCCTTGCAGCCATTACCTGTATTGCATAGCGAAGCGTGGTACTGGCAGCAGGGGCGGATGGCATGGTGTGCGTCTTGTATGAAGAACGCGTGGAACTCTGGCGGAGACTTCCGCCAGTGTTGCTCTCACAAGCGTTCTGGTGCGCAGGGGAGTGAGGGTGGGCAAATAAAAAAACGGGCTTTAGCCCATCGCGCCTATCGTTCTCCGGGCATAAGCAAAGCGCACGGCCCAGGGTGGGCGGAGCACGATAGGCGCGATACCTATTTATTAGACAGATCCGGATCTGCTTAGCCGTTACGGTCTTGCTTTGTCTTTGCCAGGAACATTTCTATGGTGAATTTTGCACCTGATGCTCGCATAGCCCCTAT
>JAEEGK010002255.1_pt1 | contig 48293 bp, 39 predicted proteins | sample 8958771 | NCBI WGS metagenome assembly JAEEGK01 (sample SAMN16246547, study PRJNA631951) | gut metagenome | biome: gut microbiome; feature: rumen; material: SC-attached | host: Bos | place: Iran: Karaj | collected 2018-10 | reverse complement strand
CGGCCTTGAACTTAGTATCGGGTACCATGGCTACGCTCTTGTTCTTGCCGCTACGACGACTGAAGCCATCCTCGCTAACGTCGGCACCCCATGCGAAGGTCCAACCGTTCTTTACAGCCTCGTACATTACGCGGTTCAGTTCCTCCATAGGCAGGTTGTAGCTGCTTGCCCAGCGCCAGTTGTCTTCAATCTCCAGGATGAAGGAGCTGTAGAAAGGATGATGTGTGTAGCTGGTCAGGCTGACGTAGTCGTTGGGATCCAGTGTCAGGTAATCCTTAACGAAGGACTGGGGAGTGTAACGCTTGCCCTTGTACTCGAACTCTGTGGGGCACTTACCGAAGTAACCGTCAAGCATAGCTTGCAGGGCAGATTTCCATGCCTTGGGGTAGATCTTCTTGGCGTTGCCCTTTGAGATAGCCTTCAGATAAGCCTCCATGGGGGGGAAGAGTCCGCCGAAGTTGAAGAGAGAATCGCCGTACTCTGTGATGGGGTAAGGCATGATACCCTCGGGGATAAGACCGTAGTGCTCCATGCAGTAGAGGGCATCCTCGAAGCTGCCACCCTGGCTGAAGCTGGCGTCACCGTGAGTGCGGACGTGCTTGTCGGCACGGTCAACGTAAGTCTTGCTAACAAGGAAAGACTCGCACAGGTCCAAGTCGTCCTTCAGTTCAGGATGCTTCTTGATAGCCTCGCTCTCCAAGAAAGCCAGAGAAGAGTAGCTCCAGCAGGTACCGCTACTGTTCTGGTTCTTGATGCTTGTTACGGGGTTAGCGATGATGGTTGTGAAGATAAGGCTGTCCTTGTCGGCCTCTTTCTTCTTGCTCTTGTCTTTTGCTCCGGCAGGCATAACAGTCAGTGCAGCCAAAGCGATAAGGAAAATCTTCTTCATAAATATAAAATGTTAACTATTTGTTGATAAATTCTTCTACATCATTTATGTGGTAGGGGATACGCTCCTTGCCCAAATAGCGGCAGCCGTCAGAGGTGATAAGGATGTCGTCCTCTATGCGGATTCCTCCAAAGTCCTTGTAGGTCTCCAGTAGGTCGAAGTTCAGGAACTCAGCACAGTGTCCGCTAGCCTTCCAGTCGTCTATAAGGGCAGGGATGAAGTAGATTCCCGGCTCGTCGGTCATTACGAAACCTTCCTGCAGACGGCGTCCGCAACGCAGGCAATTGGTGCCGAACTGTTCCAGGTTGGGCTGAACCTCATCGTCAAAGCCTACGTAGGTCTGTCCCAGTCCTTCCATATCATGAACATCCATACCCATCATGTGTCCCAGTCCGTGAGGCATGAACATGGCATGTGCTCCGGCACGCACGGCCTCTTCTGTATCGCCCTTCATCAGGCCTAGTTCCTTCAGTTTGTCTGTCATCAGACGGCAGACGCCAAAATGCACGTCCCACCATTTAACACCTGGTGCAGCAAGGGTGAGGGCATAGTCGTGACATTGCTCTACGATGCTGTATATTTCCTTCTGACGCTGGGTAAAGCGTCCGCTAATGGGAGTGGTACGTGTATTGTCGCTGCAGTAGTTCTCGTTGGTCTCAGCTCCTGCGTCGCAGAGTAGCAGGCGTCCTGCCTCCAAAGGGCGTGGACTGGGATATCCGTGCATAATCTCGCCGTGCATGCTCACGATGCTCTGGAAGGATACCATACAGCCATAGCTGCTGGCAATGCCGCTGATGCGACCTGCTATCTCCTGTTCCGAAATACCCGGTCGACACATCTTCATAGCTGTGGTATGCATCTCGTAGCCTATGGCGCAGGCACGTTCTATCTCGGCAATCTCCTCGGGTGTCTTGACGGCACGCTGGTTCACAACTGCCATAATCAGTTTAACTGAAGCCTGAGCACGCTGCTGACTGGGATGAATACCCAGAATGTCCATCAACTGAATCATCAGGTCATGACGGTAGGGAGGCAGGAAGTGGATGGTACGACCCTCGCTCTTTGCCTTCTTTAGGAAGTCGGCCATCTGAGCCATTGTAAGCGTGTTGGCTACACCGCTTTGGGCAGCCATGTCGGCTACGCTGTCAACGCTACCAAACCATACAATGTCCTCGATGTCTATGTCGTCACCAACCAGATACTCACAGTTGTTGTCTATGTCTATGATACCGGCCAAGCCTTCACGGCGCTGGCCGAAGTAGTACAGGAACGAACTGTCCTGACGGAATCGGTACGCATTAGAGGGATAGTTGGCAGGCGAATCGTTGTTGCCTGTCAGCAGAATAATTCCCGAGCCTACTTGCTCTTTCAATACAGCGCGGCGCTGTACGTATGTCTGTTTTCCGAATAGCATTTTTCTTTTAATTGATAATTGAGGCGGCTAAGCCGCAATTGATAATTGAAAACTTAACTATGAATTTTGAACTATGAACTAAATGGACTACCATCCTGTCTCACTCCATCCTGCATCCTTGTACCACTGGTAGCATTTCAGGTCGTTGTTCTTGATTTCGCCCTCAGTTCCTTCTTGTGGGAAGTACATCGAGATGCCACCAAAGTGGTCTTCGTCGTAAATATTGGGGTTACTACAGTGTCCGGCAGTCCATCTGCCTATGTTGTATTCGCGTATGGGGATAGCCTTCTTGAAGGCTTCACTCCAGTTGCTATAGTCGTCCTCCGATAGAATCTTGTGCATGGCAGAGTTCATATCGTAGCAGTACGTGTAGGAACTGAATTCCGAGGAATACTTCTGTATCTCCTGTGTCATGCTGCTTTCCAGAGTCTGACGGTTGGCAAATATTTTCTCTATGCATTGTCTGGTACTGTTGGCCAGATTTCCCAACTGGCTGCAATCTACGGCAGAGAGTATTGTCCCCTTGTAGCTGGCTCCTTTATAGTTAACGGGGTAGTATCCGTCATATCCGTTTATTATGCCTTGTACATTCCCTGTGCATAAATCCTTTTCAATAATATGGTATGGAGCACCAGGGTTGGGAATTTCGGCTGGCGAACCGATGATCCAGTCGGTTACGTTGCGTAGCTCATATGCTCCTTCTATGCTCTGCATGAAGCAGACGTCGAAGAAGATGTAGCTCATGTGTGGCAGTCGCTCCAGAATGCCCCGTAGTGTGGGGATGTTCAGCCAATTGTTGTTATGACTCCAGTCGGGCCCCAAGGCTTTGCGCCTGTTTATTACCATTCCCGATCCATGGGCATCGAAGGTCAGACCGTACTTCTTGGCGGGGAAGTTCTGGATGATATCCCTTAAGTTGGTCAGTAGTGTCAGGGAGTCTGTGCAGTCTTGCTCCTGTGTAAACTCCTTCCACACCTTTAGGCCGTTCTTGGCATCCAATTGGTATATTATGGGTCTTGAACTTGACTTGTCAACGTAGATGACAATCTTGCTGTTAGCGGGAATGTTATCCTTACCCTGAACCAACTCGGTTATATCATCTTCTGCCCACGAACTTAGGTTGTTGTCACCCATCCAGTATATGATGGCAACGCTGTCTTCGGGCTCATCGGGAATGTCTAAGCTGTCATTGCAGGCAGAGAGGGCCAGAATAGTGCAGATATATATAATAAGGTGTGTAAATCTCGCTTTCATGGGCACAAAGATACAAAGTTTAATTCACAATTCATAATCTTAGGCCAATTCATAGTCCATAATTCATGGTTCATAGTTCATAATTCACATATTTTAATTAAAATCCCAATGTTCAGTTTCCAATTCGTAATTCATAAGTCATAATTTACAATATTGGGCAAATTCTTCACTCTTCACTCTTCATTCTTCACTTTTATACAATAAGATGGTAATTCTATTCGTTATTATAGCGTATGCAGTGGATAAACAGGATTCGTCAGGTTAAGATTCTGCTGGTGATTGCCGCAATTGTTCTGAGTGTGGCATCGCTGGTGGTGTCCAATTTTTTGGTGCGCGACCTCAAGCAGGAAGAACATCGCAAGATGGAGATATGGGCTGAGGCTATGCGCAGCCTGAACAATGCAGACGAGAATACAGATCTGACCCTTGTCTGGACGGTGCTGAACAGCAACAACACCATTCCCGTTGTGGTCCTGAGCAGCGATGGCAATGTGCAGGACTATCGTAACATCCCTCTTTCTGACCGTGAGCGGCAGACGGAGATGGAGGTGGTGAAGGCCAAGTCGCAGCGCATGCGACAGTCGGGTAGGGTGGTGCGCATCAACCTCTCGTCTACCGACTACATGGAAATCTGTTACGATGATAGCCTCATTCTCTGGCGTCTGGCCTGGTGGCCATACGTGCAGTTGGGTATTGTGCTTATCTTTGTTGTGGTAGCCATCTTTGCCCTCCTCAGTAGCAAGAAAGCCGAGCAGAACAAGGTCTGGGTAGGTCTCAGTAAGGAGACGGCTCATCAGTTGGGAACGCCCATCAGCAGTCTGATGGCTTGGCACGAGGTTCTGCGCGAGACATACCCTGACGATGAACTCTTGCCCGAAATGGGAAAGGATGTGCAGCGTTTGCAGCGTATAGCCGAGCGTTTCAGTAAGATAGGCTCGCAGCCGGAGCCCAAGCCCGAGAGTCTGAATGATGTGGTAGAACAGGTGGTCCAGTATATCAACCGCCGTACCAGCAACCGCGTTAGCATGACCTGCCAGTTGCCCCAGACTCCGCTAATTGTGAATATCTGTGCACCGCTTTTTGAGTGGGTGATAGAGAACCTGTGCAAGAATGCCATAGATGCTATGGACGGCAGCGGCAGTATCACCCTGGTGGCAAGGGAGGAGGCTAATTGCTTCTCTGTAGAGATAATAGACACCGGCAAGGGCATTCCCAAGAATCATTTCCGTACTGTCTTCACCCCCGGTTTCACTACCAAGAAGCGCGGATGGGGGCTGGGACTTTCCTTGGCAAAAAGAATTGTGGAGGAATACCATAATGGACGCATTTTTGTTAAAAATTCCGAGATAGGAAAAGGCACAACGTTCCGTATTGAACTCAAAAAGCACTAATTCGCCATTTTTTAAATGAAATTCTTGCGTCGTTATTTGTTTTTTTTGTAATTTTGCAGCCCGATGGAGAAACTGGATAGCTATAAAGTGGATCTGAAAGGCATGTCGGAGGGTACTGTGTCGTACTCTTGGCATGTAGACGACGACTTCTTCTCCGCTGTTCAGGGTCCTGAGATTCAGCAAGGTCAGCTGGATGTCGCATTACGGGTGAAGCGGACGGCTGAGGCCTACACGCTGGTTTTCCAGTTAGAGGGCACAGTTAAAGTCTTATGCGACCGTTGCCTGGATTATATGGATTGTCCCATCAGTGCAGAACATGTTCTGCGCGCTAAGTTAGGAAGTGAGTATGCTGACGATGGCGACCTCATTGTCGTTCCTGAAGAGGACGGCGTTCTGGACGTAGCATGGAACATCTATGAGTTTGCAGCTCTTGAGATTCCCCTGCGCCACGTTCACCCCGAGGGCGAATGCAGTCAGCAGATGACATCGGCACTTGATTCCCTTACGGCAACAGAGGAAGAAGAGACGGAGAAACCTATCGATCCTCGCTGGGGAGCACTCGCACAGTTAAAGGCTAAGAGTTAAGAGTGAACGGTTCGCTTCCGACCAGAAAATGTAAATAGTAAAATCATTAAATAGTAAATCATTATGGCACATCCTAAAAGAAGACAGTCCAAGACTAGAACCCTCAAGAGAAGAACTCATGATAAGGCTGTAGCTCCTGCATTGGCAGTATGTCCCAACTGCGGAGAGTTCCACATCTATCACACAGTTTGCCCTGCATGCGGATACTATCGTGGCAAGGTAGCTATTGAGAAGGAAGCTTAATCTTCATGGGTAAGGAAATAAGCCGCTAAGGTCCTCATCTTTATGGACTCTTATGCGGCTTTATTTTTTATTGAACATACCAATTTTAGATAATGGAAGAAATAAATGCCGTTATTACTGGTGTAGGAGGTTACGTCCCCAACTACATCCTCGACAATGAGGAGATGTCTACCATCGTGGATACATCCGACGAGTGGATTATGGAGCGTATCGGTGTCAAGACACGTCACATCCTCAAGCCGGAGCAGGGTAGTGGTACCTCTTATCTGATGACCCGTGCCGTACAGCAGCTGCTGCGCAAGACACAGGCTGACCCCGATAGCATAGAGCTTGTTATCTGTGCTACCACCACACCCGACTATCATTTCCCCTCAACTGCCTCATTGGTTATTGGCAACTGCGGTCTTAGTAAGGCCTTCGGCTTCGATATGGAAGCTGCCTGTGCCGGTTTCCTTTACGCTATGGAGGCCGGAGCGTCATATATCCGTAGTGGACGTTACAAGCGTATCATCATCTGCGGTGGCGACCACATGAGCAGTATGACCAACTACGAGGACCGTAACACCTGTCCTATCTTCGGTGACGGTGCAGCCTGCGTTATGATGGAGGCTACTACTGAGAAGGTAGGTCTTATGGACGGATACTACCGTGTGGACGGTAAGGGATTCCAGAACCTTCACATGGCAGCCGGCGGTTCGGCCAAGATGCCCAGCCACGAGACAGTAGATGCCCGCGAGCACTTCGTTTATCAGGAGGGTCGCGCCGTTTACAAGCATGCCGTACTGGATATGAGTCAAGCCGTTAAGACGCTTACTGAGCGTAACGGCCTCAACAAGGACAATATAGACTGGGTGATTCCTCATCAGGCCAATATCAACATCGAGGTCTCTGTGGCCAACCGTATCGGTATTGAGAAGGATCACATCATGATCAATATAGACCACATGGCCAACACTTCGGGCGGTACCCTTCCCCTTTGCCTTTGGGAGTACGAGCCTCGTCTGAAGAAGGGCGACAAGCTGGTCTTCACCGCCTTCGGTGCAGGCTTCACATGGGGAGCCAGCTACATGATCTGGGGCTACGACGGTGCTGCTGAGGCTGCCAAGGAACCTGCAGAGTTCTATAAAGAAGGTGAAATCACCAGAGAAGAGTGGTATAATAAGAGGAAGTGAGAAGTAACTTTAATTCTTCATTCTTCACTCTTCATTCTTAATTTAGGAATATGCATAAAGCAGGATTTGTAAACATAGTCGGTAACCCCAATGTGGGTAAGAGCACGCTCATGAACCTTTTGGTGGGCGAGCGCATCAGTATTGCCACTTTCAAGGCTCAGACCACGCGTCACCGTATTATGGGTATTCTTAATACCCCAGAGATGCAGATATGCTTCTCTGATACCCCTGGTGTGTTGAAGCCCAATTACAAGCTTCAGGAGCAGATGCTGCAGTTCTCCGAGAGTGCCCTTCAGGATGCCGATGTGCTGCTCTATGTGACGGATATGGTGGAGACACCCGACAAGAATGCCGAGTTCCTGGAGAAGGTGCAGCGTATGACCTGCCCCGTTCTGGTGCTTATCAACAAAATTGATATCTCGGACCAGAAGGTCCTCACCCAGAAGGTAGAGGAGTGGCATGCCGTCCTGCCCAAGGCAGAGATCATCCCCATCAGTGCTCTGCACAAGTTCAATGTGGACGTGGTGCTCAAGCGCATACAGGAGCTCCTGCCAGAGAGCCCTGCCTACTTCGACAAAGACCAGTGGACCGACAAGCCCGCCCGTTTCTTCGTTACCGAGATTATCCGCGAGAAGATACTCCTCTATTACGATAAGGAGATACCCTATAGTGTAGAGGTGGTTGTGGAGCAGTTCAAGGAGACCGACAAGAACATCCATATCAATGCTGTTATCTACGTAGAGCGTGACAGTCAGAAAGGCATCATCATAGGTCACCAGGGTGTAGCTCTGAAGCGTGTCAGCACCGAGGCTCGCAAGAGCCTGGAGAAGTTCTTCGGCAAGAGCATCTTCCTGGAAGTCTTTGTCAAGGTGGATAAGGACTGGCGCCAAAGCGACCGTGCCATGAAGTCCTACGGCTACCAGTTGGATTAAGGCCAAGGCAAACCAATAAACCCATAGCCCCTCTTAGTTCCTTCTAAGAGGGTTTTTTTGTTTTTGGGGGTTGATAGGGAGTGATAGGGTATGATAGGGTATGATGGGGTGCTTTCCTATTACTCCTTATTCCTCCCTATTCCCCTATCACTCCCTATTCTCTCCTATTCCCCCTATCTTCATTAACCTTATAATTTCCTCTTCTCTGATTTTAAGCTCTTCTTCTTTTCTGTTTAGCTCTTGTTCTTTCTTTAGGATGCGGGCCTCGCGTTCATTCAGTTCCTGCTCCCTTCGGGAAAGCATGGTGTTTGATGGAATGGGTTGTTTGGGAGTATTTGCATGGCTATTCCTATATGCCATTCTTCCACGTGTCATTTCTTCGCGTATACCTCCTTGCTGCAGAAACTCTTGTTTATGATATTCTATCAGATTTCTAAGCATCAGGTCCTCTTGACAAATCAGTGTAATTGCGATGTTGGCAATCATCTCATCTGTGCATTTGGGTAGAATGTCAATATAGAATTCTCGATCATTGTGTTCACGACAGATTCTGCGCGTGTGTTCATAATGGGGATGTCCTTTTTGCCATAGAGTAAGGCCATTATGTTGTAGGTAATCTTTGTAATCCTCTAATAGCTCCTGATGGCTCGCTTTTGCTACGTTTAGAAGTTTAATTTCGGTTTCCTTTGAAGTGGCAGAAGCTGCGGTGCCTTCCACAATGTTTTGCTTACCTGAGCGAGCTGCTTGTACCATCTGGTCAACGGTTCTGTCTTTTCGGCCGTTAAGAAAAGCTTTACAAAAATAGTCTGTTATGTCGCAAATACATTCAGCTTTCTTGTACACTTTCAGGTCGTCATACCGTCCATCTTGTGGTAGAAATTGGTTATTAATTTTTGCCATCCTTGTTAATTTGTCAAATGCAAAGATACGATTAAGCGAGCGGAATACAAAGAAACTTGTTTGTTTTGTTCCAGAACGTGAGTATCTTTAAGTGCATTGAATAACTAAGCAGCTCTCAGTAAGGTGTCGGTTTTGTTTTTCTAGTTAAGATACCTAAGGTTTAATGTTTGCAGCCTCCGGAGTCTGCACGTGTTACCCCCAGGAGTCTGCACGTGTAGGCTCGGGGAGTGTGCAAATGTAAGCTCTGCATTCCTATTATATAATGCGCTTTTGCCCCTTGTTTCTGAACCTAGAGGAAACCTAGCGGTAACCTAGCGGTAACCTAGCGGCACGCATGAGGCACTCCTTGGGTGTTCCTTTGCTCCTCCTTTTCCTCTCCTTGGGTGTTCCTTTTTTCTTTTGTAGCATAGGCGTAGCGTAGAAGTAGCATAGGCCGAGGTAAGAGGTGCAGTGACCTATGGCAGAGCATGACGGGAATAACACTTTTTCCACGAATCTTTTTGCTGTTTCAGAATCTCTTCGTATTTTTGCAAATAGATATCGCCACGATGTCTTTTTAGACGCACGCTTAGCGTGTTCCCTGAGCGCAGGGAGGCGGTATGATCTTAACGGTAAATAATAATAGCGTTAGTGCTATATTCGGTGATGTCCCTGAACCTAGGAAATTCATTGACTCTCACAATACGAATAAGTACCAACGTCTACGCGATAGCGTGGACAGGTCTTATCTTTGTGAGTGGGTTTTCCTAGGACCTTGGGACATCGGTAAGTGCCTATCCGCGCTTCCTTTTGTCCTAAGGTTCTATGTTGAAAACCCATTATCATCTGAATAGATAGTCCTTTCGCACAAAAATGCGTAGAGAATGGCTGCAACACTTCAGCAGGTCTTAGAATTCTGTAACAATAACGAATTCGACAAAGCATTGCCTTTGTTGGATGAAATTATCAAAGATACCCCCGATGAATCTGAGGCATGGCGTATCATGGCTCAGATCCATTGGAATCATATGAATATGCCAGAAAAGGCATACGATGAGTTGATTGAAGCATTAAGATGTGAGCCTAAGAACATCTGGGCGCTTGTTCTTATGGGTAATCTCCTAACAAAGGAGAAAAATGATGTTGAGCATGCTAAGCAATATTATGACAAGGTTTTGGAGTATTATCCTGACAATGCTATAGCCATCAATAATATCGGAGCTACCTTCATGGAACAGAAAGACTATGAAAGTGCTCTTCCATATTTTGAGAAAGCAATTCGGATTGACGATACTTATGTTAATTGCTATTATGGCTTAGGCTTGTGTTATTACAAACTTGGAAGATATGAAGAGGGCTTTAATATCTGCCATCAGGGAGCTCTTAAGTCAGCAGACCGCCCTGAAAATCCTTCTGTTAGAGAAGAACTGATCAAACTGTATGTCTCTACAGCTAAAGCCTTATCTGATAAGACCAACTACATTAATGTTTGGAAAGGAATTAAAGATGAACTGGAGCAGGTAGATCATGTTAATATCAGAATAGCAGAAGACAGAGATATTAAGGTTCTGGCTAAACTGGAATATGCGCCTTTGCATGCAGCAAAAGAACATGTGATAAGGTATAACCCAGAAAAGGACTTTGTTGAGCATCTTTTCATCCATGAAATGATGCACTTGAAGATGAGCCAGCAGGCCACATTAGCCAGAAGGGGACAAGTTGTCGTCAGTTCTAATGCCACAAGAGCTGCTTTCAACAGGCGCTTCCTTAAATACATGCAGAATACGCATAAGCAAGTTGCTAGGACAGAACTGGAGAAAGTAATGTCTAGCCTTGCAGATGGTATGGGCTTGCAGTTGATGAACTGTCCGCTCGACCTTTTTGTAGAACACATAATCTATACAGATTATAAGGTTGTGCGTCCAATTCAGATGCTCTCCCTCTTGCATATGGAACAGGACAATATTAATTCTGTAAAGCAAGCTGCCAAGAATGGGTTCTTCCCAAAGGAAATTGTATATGCTAACAAGGTAATGAACATTGTTACAAGCATGCACTTCAAGGACATATACGGTATCAATCTTATTGGCCAATACCAGCCTACCAAACGAGAACTTGAGCAGGCGAAAGACCTATATGAGGAATTCAAGGCATACTTAGAGACCTACAAAGCAGGTGATGAATATGAGATGGTTGAGTATTTTACGCAATCATTTAACATGGAAGACCTTATTGAGATTATGGATGAAGATCAAGTGTCGAATGGGATGAAGGCTGACCTCTCTATGCAGGGTGACTTGAAAGACTTGAAACACGAGGCTTTATCCAGAGAAGAGGCTGATGCAGCCAATGCTCAGTTTGCCCAGAACCATCAGGATGGTGTTAATCCAACGGAAACCATGATGATGGCAATGTATATGTTGGGAGCAATGGAATTCCTTGATAATTATACCATTGGTGATGTTCATCGTATAGCAATAGAAATTGCCATGGAAGGTGTAAAAGGCATAGACCCAAAGAAAAAGGGCTATTCTATAAAGTCTCTTCCTGGCAAGCAGTTTGGCGGATATGAGTTCTTGGCGTATTACTATGTGAGTTGGGCAAGGGCCATACCTGAGAAACTCAACAGTTTGGGATTACCATTCTCTAGTGCCTACGAATCTGCCCTGCAAATGTATAACTCGAAACAAACAAACTGATATGACAGACCTTGAAGAACTACGAAAAGCTATTGTAAAATTCACGCAAGAACGTGATTGGGACCAGTTCCATAACGGAAAGGATTTGGCTCTTGCATTGTCTATCGAGGCAGCAGAGCTGAATGAAGCATTCCTATGGAAGGATGCCTCTGCTGTTAACGTGGAGAAGGTTAAAGAAGAATTGGCAGACATTGTTAATTATGCCCTACTGATAGCAGACAAATACAATTTGGATGTCAAGCAGATAGTCTTAGATAAGATAAAGCGCAACGCAGAGAAATACCCTGTAGAGAAAGCATACGGAAGTGCTAAGAAATACAATGAACTATGAATAACAGACGAGTCATTTATAACGAAACACAGCAACAATTCTTTCTAGATGTAGATTCGAAAAACTTTCTTGGAAAGATGATTAGTAAAGCTCAAGAATACGACCTGCGAGTAACCAATTCGGAACAGGTCTCATGGGCTAACAATGCACCCAAGATAAAGGAACTTCTAGAAGTAAGTGGAATAAATGACTCATATGTAACTTTTGAATATCTAGTACCTTATCGCAGATGTCGCATAGACTGTATGATATATGGAAGTGACAGCCAAGACTATGGCAACGTTGTACATATTGAGTTGAAGCAATGGAGTAACCAAACAGTTAAGCCAGATGAGGTGGATGCTAACTTTCATGTAAAAGACGATAACGACGAAGAGGGTTCCGACTATAGTGTTGTCGCATTAACAGGCGGTTCTTACAAGTTAGAGCCACATCCTTCTCAACAAGTTCGTGGTTATGATAACTATCTGATGGGCTTTATAGAGGTGCTGAGTACTAAGGAAATAAGACTCAAAGGTATGGCATATTGCTACAATTACTCACGCTATCCCAAGAGAAAAACTACTCCTACGGTATTATATGATACCAGATATGATGCGCTTCAGCGCGAGTTCAGAACTTATTCAAAAGATGAGTTAAACGAGATTGCTGCAGAGATCAGAGAGAAACTCTGTAACGGCAATGGATTCAATATTTTCAATAAGATGATGAACTCAAAGATCAGGAGTTCAAAGAAACTCCTTGAAGCCGCTTCAAAAATGGTTGAGGAAGGCAACTACGATTACTTTTCTCTTATTGAGGAGCAAATCACCGCCAAGAATTCCATCATGAATGCCATTCGTAAGAGGGAACAGCACGATAAAAGTGTAATTATTATAAAAGGTGGACCTGGTACAGGTAAGACAGTTATTGCACTGAGTATTTTGGCAGAATTAGCTGGCAATAAAAAGAAACAATATAATCTTCACTATGCCACTAAGTCAAAGCCTTTACTAGAAGGTGTTCGTTATCAGTTGAAACCAGCAGCTCGACCGCTTTTCTCAAATGTTCTGCAGTTTATTCCTGCCAATTTCAGCAAGAATGATCTTGACGTATTGCTCGTTGACGAGGCTCATCGTATCACATTGAGTCCGAACCACCAGTATACAAAACCTGAGAAACGAACGGATATGACAATGGTTGATACGCTCATCAACTGTGCTAAGGTAACTGTATTCTTTATTGATGATAAACAGGCCATCCGTTCTCAGGAAATAGGTTCAACAACAATGATTCGTGAGGCTGCAAATAGATATCATGCCGACATCCATGAAACAGAACTCTTATCTCAGTTTCGTTGCAATGGTTCGGATAATTATCTGGATTGGCTAGATCAGATCATGTATAATAATAAAATCACTTCTCACTTCAAGAGTGATGAATTTGACTTTAAGATTTTTGATGATCCTCAAACGCTTTACGATGCTATCAAGGAGCAAGATAATAAAGATGGTCAAACAGCTCGATTATGTGCTGGATTCTGTTGGCCATGGTCAGATAAGACCGATGAAAATGGCGATTTGAGAAAAGAAGTAGAGATTGGTTCTTTTGCAATGCCTTGGGAGACAAAAGAGTCCATAAAACCAAGACCTAAGGGATATGTCCAATGGTATGAATGGGCATATAAGCCTGAAGGTATTAAACAGGTTGGTTGTATCTATACTGCCCAAGGTTTTGAGTTCGATTATATTGGCGTCATTGTTGGCAAAGATTTAAGATACGACAAATCTTCTGGTAATTTATATACAGATATTACTGCAACAAAGGATCCCATGCTTAAGAGGTCGAAAGAGGGATTTGATGATTATGTACGTAACATCTATCGTGTTTTAATGTCAAGGGGCATGAAAGGATGTTATGTCTATTTCTGTGATCCAGAGGTTGCTGCTTATTTCCAACAGATGATGCTCCCACAAAAAGAAGATGAAAAGGAAGTGAAGTATGCCAAAATTGTGGAATTCGTTCCAAAAGAAGAACAATACACAACTTATCTGCCTGTTTATTCACTTAAGGCTGCTTGTGGATATTTTGGTGAAGGAGAGGAAGTGAATGAATTAGGTTGGATTCGGGCGGAAGGCGTTGGAAAACTCAATAGAAATATGTTCGTAGTTCAAGCAACGGGACATTCAATGGAAACAAAGATAAATGATGGTGATTACTGTGTTTTCAGAGCTAACCCTGCTGGTAGTCGACATGGAAAAATTGTTTTAGTGCAACACTATAGCTGCAGTGATCCTGATTATGGCGGTTCCTATTCTATCAAAGAGTACAATAGTATTAAGAGCTTTGATGAGTTTGGTAATTGGCAACATGAGAAGATAGAATTGAAACCTCTTAACAAAAATTTCAATCCAATCATCATTAACGCTGAAGAAGCAGATGATTTCCGCGTAATAGGGGAATTTGTAGGAGTATTAAAATAATAAGTTCATAGGCTATTTTCTATTAGAAAAAGCCCTTTTATTTTGTTTTTCTCTCACATTCTAGTACCTTTGTCCCATCAATACCATAATCACAGGACATGTCCCAAGAAAAGTTTCGGATTATAAAGATTAATGCAGGAGAAGGCAAAACCTTTGAGGAGATTGTGCATACAGAACCGCCGCATTTCCACTTCCAGATTTTGCGTCCTGAAAGCGAGGAGCAGAGAGAAAAGGCTATTTCCTACTTTAAGGAACATGACAAGATATATTCATGCTTCATGTTTACTCTGGAAATCCTGCTCTATCTTGGCTGCACGGAAACAATATATATAAGGTCTAAGATGGCTGACTTTGAAACAGATCAGTTGGAACAGATATTAAACGAAGTCACATTGTGGTTCCGTGCTCATATTAATGATAAAGGAGAGGAAAAAGATATATGACAGGAAACCCACTTTGGGATTTTATTGCTTTCGATCAGTTGTTTAACAACAATGGCAGTTCATCTGGCGGAGGTGGGGGAGATGATGATAATAATAAATGGGTTACCATCATTACAGTCATCCTCTTTGTAATCTTATTTGTTTGTATTTATAGCTGCTAATGTTTGGGCGCAGGATTCTTTTCTCTAATAACAGGCCTTTCAAGAGAAACTTCTCTCATACCTCAGACAGCTTTCAGGCAGCTATCACTTATACTCTAGCCATACTCTAAGCATACTCTAGGCTTACTCAATGAGTATGGCACGAGTATGGCTAGAAGCAGCCTGCAGTATGGCTGCAATATGGGAAGTCTGAAGTAGGATGGATAGAATCAAGTTGATTACAGAGTAAAATCAACTTGATTACTGATCAAAATCAACTTGATTTTTGTGCATAAGTAAGTTGATTTTTAATTCGGATAGTTTGCACGGTGAATATCCATTATACTTTGCGTGAATTTGGCGTAAAGTAGGTGCAATGACAAGAGCACCGAAACGGGAGTTATAGAGACAATTGATTGCAGATTTCTTCCGCCATGGCATTGAGTGTAACACAATCCCCGCGACTAATGTGACGTTTGTTGGCATCATACGGCCATGGACTAAGAATTAGCACATGTCCTGAGGCACAGGCATCAAAAAAGATGTCAGATGGTTTATAATAGTCTCGGAAACCATTGTCTGCGAGGAGAATGAACGGTAGTTGTTCGCGCAGCAAAACCTGCATTACCTGTTTCTCCTGTCTAGAGATGAAAGGCGATACCATTACCACGCCCTTGCGTGCTTTCAATACGCAGGAATTCATGTAATCACGCAGAGATGTGTCATTCCCAAGCTCCGCAGCCTTTACCATCTTTTGGCGTACATGTACAGGGGCAAAATGCTGGCCTAATAGTATTGTGCTATTTCCCACCCCGTCATATTTGCGTTCACCTATTACAATATCCCTTTGTACGCGTAAGAGGCCAGGCTTTAGACGTTTAGTGGCCAGGCGCTGTGGGTTCATGTCTATATAGCGGATTGTGTTGGGAAGTTGGGTGCTATGTCCCATTGGGCGGATAAAGGGCATCTCTGTAAATACTGGCGCAAGGTGGTAATAGGCTTCATCGCCCATCTGCTTGCGCAATGTGTCAGAAAAGGCTTTGAACCGGTCTGTCTCTTCTCTAAGGCAGGGGCTGGCATTGGGGGCTTCTTGGTTCTTTCTCCGAATGACATTCGGAGCAATGGAAGAAGACGATGCAATGGAAGAAGAATATGCACGTCCCAGCTTTTTGGTGGCTTGCCAGAAGCCTCGCACTAAGGCCCCAATGCCTGTGGGCATAGTGTGCCTTACATATAGCACGGCATGCAAATGGTCGGGCATCAGGCAAAAATGCAATACTTGTACTTCGGGGTGGTGATGCGGAATGCTCAACAGACAATCTATTAATGCATTTCCCAAAGCTGTACGTGCTACCTTGGCTGTAGTGGGATCGTTATTTGTGATGGCGAGTGTGCCCAGCAAGGGTTGACGGCCGGTGATTGTTAAGGTGATATGATATAGGCCAATTCCTTTCCATGTTGTGCCTGGCTCTTGCCATTTCCATTTCTCTTGCTCTGCCATCTGTTTTTGTATTGTCAATAGCAAAGTTACAATTTATTTCTCAATTTCATGATTATTTGTTTAGCTTTGTGGCTGAATAGTGAATTATGAGGTATGAAAAAAGGCTGCAAATATCTTCGCAGCCTTTTGTATATATCTTTTGTCCTGTTCCTTCTTAGAACTCGGCGTTCTTGGGAGTACGGGGGAAGGGGATGACGTCACGGATGTTCTGCATACCGGTAACGAAGAGGATAAGACGCTCGAAACCCAATCCGAAGCCTGCATGGGGGCAGCTTCCGTACTTGCGGGTATCGAGATACCACCACAGGTGGGTCATATCCATATCGCGGCGCTGAACCTCGGCCATCAGCTTGTCATAGCTTGCCTCGCGGACAGAACCGCCGATGATCTCACCGATAGAGGGGAACAGCACGTCTGTACCCTGCATGGTAGGACCAGGAGCTACGCAACCTTTGTAACCTACTGAACCGCCTTCGGGGGTTGCAGGGTTCTGCTTCATATAGAATGACTTGATGGCTGTGGGGTAGTCTGTCATGATGACGGGCTTCTTGAAGTGCTCCTCTACCAGGTAGCGCTCGTGCTCACTGGCCAAGTCGTCGCCCCAGTTGCAGGGGAACTCAAACTTCTTGCCGTTCTTGATAGCTTCCTGCAGGATGTTGATACCCTCAGTATAGGGCAGACGAACGAAGGTCTCCTTCAGAACGCTTTCCAGACGCTCTATGAGGGTCTTGTCTATCATCTTGTTGAGGAACTCAAGGTCGTCCTTGCAGTTGTCCAAAGCCCACTTTACGCAGTACTTGATGAAGTCCTCTTCCAGGTCCATCAGCTCTTCCTGATCCAGGAAGGCAACCTCGGGCTCTACCATCCAGAACTCTGCCAGATGGCGGGGCGTGTTGCTGTTCTCGGCACGGAAGGTGGGACCGAAGGTGTAGATAGCACCCAGGGCGGTAGCACCCAACTCACCCTCCAGCTGACCGGAAACGGTCAGAGAGGTCTGCTCGCCAAAGAAGTCATCATCATAGATGATCTTGCCCTGCTCGTCCTTCTTCAGGTCATAGAGGTTCTTGGTAGTTACCTGGAACATATTTCCGGCACCCTCGCAGTCAGAGGCTGTGATAAGGGGTGTGTGGAAGTAGAAGTATCCGTGCTGGTGGAAATAGGTATGGATAGCCATTGCCATGTTGTGGCGGATACGCAGGATGGCACCAAAGGTGTTGGTGCGGGGACGCAGGTGTGCTACGGTACGAAGGTACTCCCAGCTGGCACCTTTCTTCTGCAAGGGATAGGTGTTGTCGCAGTCGCCAAGAATCTCGATGGCTGTAGCCTGAATCTCGCTGGCCTGACCGGCTGCGGGACTCTCTACCAACTTACCCTCAACGCTGAGGCAGGCACCTGTAGTGATGCGCTTGATGGTCTCCTCGGGGAAGTTGGCATCATCACCAACAATCTGTATGTTCTTGATGGTGCTACCGTCGTTCAGGGCGACAAAGAAGATGCCCTTTGAACCACGCTTACTGCGCACCCAACCTTTAACGCATATATCTTCGCCAAAGTTTGTACACTTCAGCGCGTCAATTACTTTTGTACGTTTCATCTTGAATTCTCAATTTTCAATTCTCAATTATTCAAACGCTCCCATGCGCAGCATGTTAACCTCCTGCTCTGTGAGGAAGCGCCAGTCGCCACGACGGACATTCTTCTTGGTCAGGCCGGCAAAGAATACGCGATCCAACTTAACAACCTTGTAGCCAAGGCTCTCGAAGATACGACGTACAATGCGATTACGACCACTGTGAATCTCAATGCCTACCTGCTTACGGTCTGTCTCGCTAGCATATTCGATGGCATCTGCATGAATCTCGCCATCCTCTAGCTGAATACCGTCGGCAATCATGCGCATATCAGCAGCAGTGACATTCTTATTGAGGTAAACATGATAGATCTTCTTCTTCATGAACTGAGGGTGAGTAAGCTTGCTGGCCAACTCGCCATCGTTGGTGAGAAGCAGTACACCAGTGGTGTTGCGGTCAAGACGACCAACGGGATAGATACGCTCGCGGCAAGCACCCTTCACCAAGTCCATAACGGTCTTGCGGTTCTGTGGGTCGTCGCTGGTGGTAACATAATCCTTGGGCTTGTTGAGCAGGATGTAAACCTTCTTCTCGATGCTTACTAACTGATCGTGGAAGAGCACAGAGTCTGAGCGCTTGATCTTGGTACCCAATTCTGTTACAACCTGTCCGTTAACAGATACTACACCTGCCTCGATGAAGCTGTCGGCCTCGCGACGGCTACAAACACCGGCATTTGCCAGGAACTTGTTCAGACGGATTGGTTCTTCGGGATCAATGTGAGTCTCCTTGTACTCGATCTGCTTCTTCATGCTATATTTAGCATTGGGGTTGTAGCCCGCTGTACGGGGACGGAAACCGCCTCTTGGGCCGCCCTTAGGAGCGTAACCGCCCTGCTGACGGGGCTGATAGCCTCCCTCGCGACGGGGGCGCTGCTGGTAACCGCCTTCGCCACCTGCATTGTAACGGGGGCGATAGCCACCCTGATGACGAGGCTGATAACCGCCCTGCTGACGGGGCTGGTAACCACCTTCGCGGGGCTGACGGGGCTGATAGCCTCCCTCGCCGCCTGCGTTGTAACGGGGACGATAGCCACCTTCGCGTGACTGATAGCCTCCCTCGCGTGACTGGTAAGGACGAGATACCTGTCCTTCTGTATTACTACTGAATGCAGGACGGCTTATGCGTGGACGCATAACACGACCCTGACTGCTGTATCTGGGGGTGGGATTGTTTTCACTGCCATACTGAGGGCGATAGCCATCGCGGCCTGTACTCTCATTCTTCTCGGAGAATTTCTCTCTCCAGCTTTCGTCTTCTGTAATCATAATTGTTTTCCTTTAGTTTTATTTAAAAAGTGTTTCAAATAATGTTGTTTTAAATACCTATATATGTATGTGGAGTTATGGCACGCAGTTCATCCTTCACGGATTCGCTTACGTTGAGCTCCTCAATAAAGTTCTTGATTGTAGCCTCGTCAATGCCCTTGCCGGTACGGGTAAGAGCCTTCAGAGCCTCGTAGGGGTGGGGGTATGCCTCGCGACGGAGGATGGTCTGGATAGCCTCGGCACATACAGCCCAGCAGTTGTCCAGGTCGCGGTTGATAGCCTCCTGATTCAGTACCAACTTGCGTAATCCCTTCAGGGTGCTGTTGATGCTGATAAGCATGTGACCCATGGGCACACCTACATTACGCAGTACGGTGCTGTCCGTGAGGTCGCGCTGCAGACGACTGACGGGAAGTTTCTGGCTCAGATGCAACAGGATGGCGTTGGCAATGCCAAGGTTACCCTCTGAGTTCTCGAAGTCGATAGGATTAACCTTATGGGGCATGGCGCTGGAACCAACCTCGCCTGCCTTGATCTTCTGACGGAAGTACTCCATAGAAACATACTGCCAGAAGTCGCGGTCAAGGTCGATGATGATGGTATTGATACGCTTCATAGCATCGAAGATGGCGCCCAGGCTGTCATAATTACTGATCTGGGTGGTGTACTCTTCACGTTCAAGGCCCAACTTCTCGGCAACGAACTTAGAACCGAACTCACGCCAGTTGTACTGGGGGTATGCTACATGGTGAGCGTTGAAGTTACCTGTAGCACCGCCGAACTTGGCTGTTACGGGGCACTGACGCAGGGTCTCCAACTGACGCTGCAGACGATATACGAATACCATTACCTCCTTGCCCAGACGGGTGGGGCTGGCAGGCTGTCCGTGTGTCTTTGCCAACATGGGGACATCCTTCCATTCCTCGGCATAGGCAGCAAGCTGGTCTATCAGCTCCTGCAGGAGGGGATAGTAAACCTGCTCGAGTGCTTCCTTTACACTCAAAGGTACACTGGTGTTGTTGATGTCCTGAGAAGTAAGACCAAAATGGATAAACTCCTTGTAGGCCTCCAAACCGCCGATGGCATCGAACTGCTCCTTGATGAAGTACTCGACTGCCTTCACATCGTGGTTAGTAACCTTCTCTATATCCTTTACACGCTGTGCGTCCTGCTCAGAGAAATTCTGATAGATGCTTCTCAGGGTAGCATGCAAATCCTGTGGGAATGATGCCAACTGGGGAAGGGGCAATTCGCAAAGTGTGATGAAATACTCAATTTCGACTCTTACACGATAACGAATAAGAGCATACTCGGAAAAATAATCGGCCAGAGATTCTGTTTTGCCGCGATAGCGACCGTCAATAGGGGATATCGCTGTCAATAAATCCAATTCCATAGCGAAAGACTAATACGTGCTTCAAATAATAATTGCGCAAAAGAGTGGGCGTTGACGGATTCGAACCGCCGACCCTCTGCTTGTAAGGCAGATGCTCTGAACCAGCTGAGCTAAACGCCCGTATCTCTGTGAGGCTTGTGGAAAGTAATTTTTGGTGGGCGTTGACGGATTCGAACCGCCGACCCTCTGCTTGTAAGGCAGATGCTCTGAACCAGCTGAGCTAAACGCCCGAAACAAGTCCCCTCGAGAAATGCGGAGCAAAGTTACCACAATTCTGCGGACTTGCAAAATATTTCCGTAAATATTTTTATTTAGATGCGAAACGACGTGACTGCTCTTCAATCAGAGCTTTGTCCTGGAAGTAGTTAATCTTCATGGCGCGACGAACTTCATCCATTGTCTGGCAGGCAACCTCGCGGGCAGCCTCGCATCCCTTCTGTAGTATGTCATATACCATGGGGATGTCCTTCTCGAACTCGGCACGACGCTGACGGATAGGCTCTAAGGTCTCCTGCAGTACACTCATCAGCAGCTTCTTGCACTTCATGTCTCCCAAACCGCCACGTGTATAGTGGTCCTTCATCTCCTGAAGGGTCTGGTAGTCTGTCGTCATGGCAGCCACCATCTCATCAGTTGCGAAAGCATCCAGGTAAGTGAATACGGTGTTGCCCTCCAAGTGACCGGGGTCGTTGACCTGCAGGTGGGTAGGATCGGTGTACATGCTCTTTACCTTCTTGTTCACCTCGTCGGCAGAATCGGAAAGGTAGATGCAGTTGCCAAGGCTCTTGCTCATCTTGGCCTTGCCGTCTGTACCAGGCAGACGCAGGCAGGCTGCATTGTCGGGCAACAGGATGTTGGGCTCTACAAGTGTGTCACCATAGATATTGTTGAATTTGCGGACTATCTCGCGGCACTGCTCCAACATGGGTTCCTGATCCTCGCCGGCAGGCACTGTGGTAGCCTTGAACATGGTAATATCGGCAGCCTGAGAGATAGGGTAGGTGAAGAATCCTACAGGGATGCTCTCGCCACTGAAACCACGCATCTGGACTTCTGTCTTGACAGTGGGGTTACGCTGCAGACGGCTTACGCTTACCATATCCATATAATAGAATGACAATTCGCAAAGCTCGGGTATCTGGCTCTGGATGAACAGTGTGCTCTTGGTGGGGTCAAGACCGGCAGCCAGATAGTCGAGGGCTACCTCGATGACGTTCTGGCGAACCTTCTCGGGGTTCTCGATATTGTCGGTCAGGGCCTGTGCGTCGGCCTCGAAAACAAAAATCTTATCATAGAGGCCTGAGTTCTGCAGCTCTACTCTTCGACGAAGTGAGCCTACATAGTGGCCGATGTGAAGTTTACCGGTTGGGCGGTCGCCCGTTAGAATGATTTTTTCTTTTGGTTCCATTATATTTTGTGTAATTTGATTTGTTCTTTTTATCAGCGTCCGAACATCTTCTCTATCTGGCTGTGTTCCAATACAGAGACAATCACCTTTCCTGTGGGGGTGAGGTTGGGGTTCTGGCATTGGAAGAGCTCTCCCAGCAGGGATTCCATCTCCTGGTTGGTGAGTACCTGTCCGGCAACAATGGAGGTGTTACGGGCCATAACAAGGGCGATGCGGTGTTGTAGCTCGTTCTCCATACCTGTTTCCTTTTCCTTGACGGTTTCAACCATCTGGGAAAGAATGGATATGGGGTTAGCGCCCTTCAGGTCGGAGGGAACTCCGTTGACCGAGAAACTGCCACCGCCCAATGATTCAATATCAAACCCAAGCTGGCGTAGCTCGTCTGTCATGTCCTGAAACAAAATGGCATCAGAAGGGGAGAAGTGCAGCATCTCGGGGAAAAGCAGGCCCTGTGAGGAGGGTTTCTGTCCCTCCATCTGCTGGAGGAATTTGTCGTAAAGAATACGGACATGAGCCCTGTGCTGATCAATAATCATCAGTCCTGTCTGTACAGGCGTAAGGATATATTGTCCGCGATACTGGAAATGGCAACTGCTCATCTCCATTCCGCCTGTCGTCTCATCAGCGAACAGGTCCTGTGTTTCTGTCGGATCTTCCTCAATATGATAGTCCTGTACCGGGTCAGTCTTCTGGATGTCTGCATACAGCTGCTCCCAATCGACGGGCACATGCTTCTGGCTTTTTCCTTCGCCCGAGCGGAAGGGGTTGTAACTGCTGTCTATCTGAACCTTTGGTGCATGCACCTGGGTGCCTGCATTGAAGTCGAAGGTGGGAATGTCTGGACGTCCCTCTACGTCAAAGTCGATGGTAGGCACGGCATTGAACTTGCCCAGAGAATCCTTGATGGCTGCCACCAGAATCTGCCAGATGGCGGAGTCGTTCTCGAACTTTATCTCCGTCTTGGTGGGATGGATATTGACATCGATATTGGCAGGGTCAACTTCGAAGTAAAGGAAGTAGGGAATCTGCTCGCCCTCTGGGATAAGATGGGCAAATGCTTCCAGGACGGCCTTGTGGAAGTAGGGGTGACGCATGTATCTGCCATTCACGAAGAAGAACTGGTTGGTGTTCTTCTTGCGGGCTGTCTCAGGCTTGCCTACAAAACCCGTGATGCGGGCCAATGTGGTATCCACGTCAACAGCCAGCAACTGCTCGTTCAGCTTCTTGCCGAAGACATTGACGATTCGCTGTCTGAGATTACTGGAGGGCAGCTTGGTCATCATCTCTCCGTTATGAGAGAAAGAAAATGAAACGGTGGGGTTTACCAATACGATACGTTCAAATTCCTGTATGATATTGTTCAGTTCCGTCTGGTTGGACTTCAGGAATTTCCTGCGAGCCGGAACATTGAAAAACAGATTACGAACCTGAAAGTTGGCTCCGACAGGACATGAGCAGGCTTCCTGTCCGACAACCTGCGACCCTTCTATGGTAAGGTCTGTTCCTAGTTCATTGTCTATGGTTCTGGTCTGGAGATGTACTTGTGCAACGGCGGCAATGGAGGGAAGGGCTTCGCCCCTGAATCCCATGGTATGAAGGGAGTACAGGTCTTCTGCCTGTCTGATTTTGGATGTGGCATGACGTTCAAAAGCCATGCGGGCATCTTGTTCACTCATACCCTTTCCGTCATCAATTACCTGAATAGAGGTACGGCCTGCATCAACAACGAGTACATCTACCGTTGATGCGCCTGCGTCAACGGCATTCTCCATCAGCTCCTTTATTACTGATGCCGGACGCTGAACAACCTCGCCAGCTGCTATCTGGTTGGCAACCGAATCTGGAAGAAGGTGAATGATATCCATACGTTTAAGACTTACCTGTCATTATAAATCTCCAAATAATCAACAGAACGAAAATAAGCAGGATAGCCAGGGGCCAGCCTATGCGGGCACCATGTTCCTTGTAGCGCTGTGCACGTGGGGTGAAATTGATGAAGGTCCCCTTGAACTTGTCGGCGTTGAATACTTTCTCGGCAGGCTGGGCTCCGCTCTTTTCGCGTTCTGCCTGCTCTACCAATTTCTGCAACTTCTCCTTACGCTCATCGGTATAGATGCTAACCCGTCTGAATTTACGAGGCTGCCTTGCACTGAACAATCCCATAACCTATTTTTTTTCTATTGTTTAATATCCGATAGTTTCTGCTTTGGTGCTACACGCTGAACGCTCTTCTTCAACTCACTTCCGGCCTTCTTGCCGCGCCAGTTGAACACATCCATCTTGTCTGTGGGCCTGATATAGTCGAACCAGGCAAAGTTGGAAAGGTACAGTTCGTCTGGTGGTATCAGGGGAACGGGGTACATGGTACCTGTAGCAGCCGGCATCCATACATAGTTAACCTTGCCATTCTGGATGTACAGTTTCAGCAGGGTGGTCTCAGTATGGTTCATCTCAACCATCACGCTGTCTTCGTTGAAGGGGTAGTAGTTGAAGTACACATTTCCTTTTGTGGTGGAAAGGTACATCTCGCCTTCTTTGAAGTAGAAATGCATCTCGTGTCCTGCAATCTGATTGTAATGAATGCTGTCTATCTGCTCTACCGATAAGGCCTGGCGCAGCACCTGCACGCTATCCAGTGTACTGTCGTTGAAGAAGGATATTATTTCCTCGCCTAACATCTGCTGTCCGTTCTGCCAGAGGATAGGGTCGTAGTACATTACCAGGCAGGAGTCCTTAGAGTTATAGACCATGGAATCGCATACGGCCTGAACATCCTCTCTGAAGGCACGCACCTTTCTGTAGGCATGCATAACCCTGTACATACTGTCGGTATCAATAAAGTATGTGAAAACCTTAAAGGTGTCAGCATGGGCAAACAGGGTGTCCTTTTGGGAGAAGTCAATCACCATGGCACTGTCATATGCCTCGCAGTAGCCTATGCTGTCGACATAATAACAGTAGTTGCCTGTAAGCATATTCTTGTTCTCGGTATCTGTATAGATGAAGTTTCCGAAGGCTTCACCTACCTTGGATGTGCCGTCCCAAACGACACTGTCGCCGACCAGACGTTTCCCCTCGTTGACAAGGATACTTCTGTTAAGCATATAAGATTCGTCGGTCTTGGTGTTATAATACCCTAGCTCAGAATAGATATGACTCTCTCCGTTCTCGATATTGGATGGTCCTACCACATGTGCGATAGCTGTATTGGTATTATAATATAAGGTATCAGATACCAAGACAGTCTTGGGTGGTGCGGGAGGTTCTGGGTTAACCAGTCTGACGTTATAGTTGAATACGGCCTGATGAGTAGAGGGCTGATATTCACCCCAGTCACTTGTTAGCTCATTTCCTTGATCCAACAGGCGTCCTCCCTCGAAGAAATACCCCAGGTCATAGATGCGATCATAGTCCAGGCTATCTGTATAGAGAATGGTCTTCAGATGCGTCAGCACCACGTTGTAGCGGGCGCGGGCCAGCCTGTCTATTCCGTTGTAATATAGTACGTCGCTGGTGAGTTTGAGTGTATCTCCCTGCACCATGCGTACATTTCCGTAAGCATCAAAGGAGTTTGTGGCTTCATAGTATAGGGCACTGTCACAGTACATGAGTGTTCCCTCATGGCTGAACTGGACATTTCCGACTAAGAACTGTGCCGTCTGATGAAGTCGCTGGTCGAAATATAATTTATCGGCATGTAGCAGATGCACACGACTGTCTTTGCTTGCCGTTTTTGCTCTATTGTTGTTTGCTGTCCTACGTACGGGGGTAACAGCAAATATCAGACAAACGCCAAACAAGATTAGTGTACATATTGCAGACAGACGATGATTCATCACTTAATCCAGCCGGGGTATTGGAACTCACAGTCGCGCCAGTCAGGGTTTATCCTGATGTATGTTGTGCGCTGTTTTTCTTTTATCCACTCAGAAATTACCTTTTCTTTCTTATCTTCTTCCACTTGGGCTTTCAGAATCTGGAAATCCTCAGAGATGCTAGCCCTGTGAGAATTGATTCTGTTCTTCAACTTTGCTATGGCACAGACGGTCTTTCCCTTGCCGTTTATCATTGTGAAAGGCTTGGAGATTTCGCCAATCTCCATGGTACTTATCACGCGTGCCAACTCAGGTGAGTAAGTTGAGAGCTCACTCATCTCGAATCTTGTGGTGGTAATCTGTGAACCAGACTGCTCATCAACCTTTAGGTTAGACAGAATGCCGCGGTTGTTGCGCGTATCCTTGTCGTCTGAGGCGTACAATACGGCCTCTTCGAAGGTTACCTTCTCTCTGCGTATCTGCTCAGCGATTGAGTCAAGATGAACCAATGCGGTATCGATGTCCTGCTGCTGAACTTCAGGGCGTTTCAGGATATGACGGCATTTAACTTTGTCGCCACGTTTGTCTATCAATTGGATGATATGATAGCCAAACTCGCTTTGCGTAATCTTGCTGACCTTGGAAGGGTCTGTCATGCCAAAGGCAACATTGGCAAAACCGGGATCCAACTCGCCGCGTCCCATGTAAGGCATCTCACCTCCCTGACGTGCTGAACCGGGGTCCTCGGAATACAGACGGGCTAAGGTGGCAAAGGATGTACTGCCTGAATTAACACGCTCGGCATATTCGCGTAGTGTGTTCTTTACACGGTCAATCTCTTCCTGATGGATACGTGGCTGCTGAACCAGCAACTGAACCTCTACTTGAGTGGGAATCAGGGGCAGGCTATCTTCTGGCATATCCTTGAAGTACCTACGAACCTCAGCGGGAGTGGCTTTCACATCCTCTGCCAGTTTCCTGGTAACATCGCGCATGGTCAGGGTACCCTTCCATTTGTCGTAGCTGTCCTCGCGCAACTGGGTCATTGTCTTTCCTGAGTATTCTTCCAACTTCTCCTTGGAGCCATAAGACAGAATTTTCTGGTTGATTTCTTCATCCACATACTGGTTGATTTCTGCATCAGTTACCTCTATACTGTCTATGGCAGCCTGATGTAGGAAGAGTTTTTGGATTGCCAGCTGCTCAGGAATGACGCAATATGGATTACCTGTGACAGAGCTGCCAAACTCAAGGCGGCGTTTCTCTACGTCCGACCTCAGGATGGCTTCATCACCAACAACCCATACAACTTCATCTATCACATTGCCCTGATTGCTTTGGGCAAAAGAAAAGACACTATAGATAGATAGGCATATCAGAGAAAAATATCTGCCGCAGATCTTCATAAACATTAGTGGTTATTAACTGTTTTCAGTACGTCTTCATGTATCTCGAAAGTGTAACGCTTTCTTAGTTTTGCTACGTACTCGTCTTCGCGTTGGTGCTGGTAGTCCGTAACAACCTGATTGCTAATGTCGGTCCATTTCTCAGGTCCTTTCTTCAACACCTTTCCTACAACAGCAACGTATGGATAGTCCTTTACGGGATTCAGCTTGGCGCTCTTGTCTTTCAGGGCCAATGCGTCAACATTGGCATTCTCGCCCTTCTTGAAGAGTCTGCGCTCCATGCGAACTGTTACGCTGTCTTTGTTGAACTGCTCACGTATTTTGGCTGTCCATTTGTCCTCGGGAACACCCTTCAGACACTTCTTCACAGCCTTTACGTCAGCCTGATTCTTGCAGTAATAAACAAGGCCGCGGAAGTGTGGTTCCTTCCAGGCGTACTTCTTCTTGTTTGCCTTGAAGTAAGAAGCTAAGCCTGTGGTATCCTTGCTGGCAGGCTCCCAAATGTTTCTGCTGCACTCCTCGAAAAGCAGCAGACCATCATGATACTCCTTTACCAGATATTTCAGCTCCTCGTCCTGAGCACAGAGACGTTCAGTCTCCTCGTCGAGGATTTCCTCAACAGTCTTCTGGGGAGAAGAGTGCTGTGCGATAGAATCCAATATCTGGGTTGCAAGCTGATTCTCCAGTCCCTGTCTTTCCAGATAGTTGCGGATGTTCGTTTTCAGTTCGTCGTAGCTCTCCAGGGGTTTTTTGCCCATCAACTTAATAATGTGATAGCCCACTGTTGAGAGGAAAGGTTCTGATACCTGATTCACCTCCAGGCTATAGGCAACGTCCTCAAACTCCTTCAGTGTCTGGTTGGGACCAATCCAAGGGAGTAAACCGCCACGGGCTGCAGAGCCCGGGTCTTGAGAAACCTTCTGGGCCAGTTCGGCGAAGTCGGCTCCATTCTTTATCTCCTGATAGATAGAGTCTATGCGAGTTTTGGCTTCAGCCTGAGCCTCTTCTGTGGCAGTCTGGGGTACACGTAAGAAGATGTGTGCGGGTTGTAAAAGTTCTTTGCCCTGCAGGCTTGCCAGCATCTGATTATAATACTTCTGGCATTCTTCCTCCATTGCATTCTGGGGGACGAGCAAAGGCCGGATTTGCTGGTCGCGATACTGGCGGAACTCTTTCTGATAGCTTGAGAGAGTATCCAGATGGTTGTCCAAAGCGGCCAACACCTTCAACTTGTAGTTGACAAAAAGCTGTGCATATTCTTCTATGCTCTTCTTGTCAAGCACGCCGTCGGAGTTGTTCTTGTTGTAGTTGTACTCAAACTCGCTGCGTGGAACCGGCTGCCCGTTTACGTGCATCACAATGGGGTCGTCCTGAGCATTGGCACCAACGCCTGCAACAAGAAACAAAAATGAACACAGAATCTTCTTCATACCTTATATACTATATTATTGAGGACGACTGTAGTTGGGCGCCTCACTGGTAATTGTTACATCATGTGGGTGGCTCTCCATAACGCCAGCATTTGTGATACGGACGAACTTGGCATTGTGCAGTTGCTCGATGGTGTTGGCACCGCAGTATCCCATACCGCTGCGCAAACCGCCTACCAACTGGAAGATAACCTCCTGAACGGTTCCCTTGTAAGGAACTCGGCCGGCAATACCTTCGGGAACCAACTTCTTGACATCTTTCACGCCAGCCTGGAAGTAACGGTCCTTGCTACCGCACTCCATAGCTTCGAGTGAGCCCATACCTCTGTAGCTCTTGAACTTACGTCCGTTGTAGATGATGGTGTCGCCAGGACTTTCCTCTGTACCGGCAACCAGTGAACCGATCATTACGCTGTAACCACCAGCGGCCAAAGCCTTTACAACATCACCGCTGTAACGCAAACCGCCATCGGCAATCAAGGGCACACCTGTTCCCTCCAAGGCACTGGCAACATCGTATATAGCGCTGAGCTGAGGTACACCGACTCCGGCTACCACACGTGTGGTACAAATACTACCCGGACCAATACCGACTTTCACGCCGTCGGCACCAGCCTCAACCAGCATACGTGCTGCATCACCTGTTGCAACGTTACCTACAACAATATCTACGTTGGGGAAGTTCTTCTTGGCCTCCTTCAGTTTGTCAATCACAAACTTGCTGTGACCATGTGCGGTGTCAATGATAATGGCATCTACACCGGCGTCAACCAGTGCCTTCATTCTGTCGAGTGTGTCAACGGTTACGCCAACACCTGCTGCTACGCGCAGACGACCCTTGCTGTCTTTGCAGGCCATGGGCTTATCCTTAGCCTTGGTGATATCCTTGTAAGTGATAAGGCCGATAAGCTTGTTGTCCTCGTCAACAACAGGGAGTTTCTCGATCTTGTTCTCCTGCAGAATCTTAGCTGCAGCTACCAAGTCGGTCTGAACATGTGTTGTAACCAGGTTCTCGCATGTCATTACATCATCGATTGGGCGGTTCAGGTTCAGTTCGAAGCGCAAGTCACGGTTGGTAACAATACCTACCAAGTGACGCTCGCTGTCTACTACGGGAATACCTCCGATATGATATTCGTTCATCAACTCAAGCGCATCTGCAACGGTGCTTCCCAGTTGGATGGTCACAGGATCATAGATCATACCGTTCTCGGCTCGCTTCACGATAGCAACCTGACGGGCTTGCTCCTCGATGCTCATGTTCTTGTGAATAACACCGATACCGCCTTCACGGGCAATGGCAATAGCCATGGGGGCCTCAGTAACAGTATCCATAGCGGCTGTTACAAAAGGAATTTTCAACTCAATGTTACGTGAGAAACGGGTTGAAAGCTCTACCGTACGAGGCAATACCTCTGAGTAAGCGGGAACCAACAGGACGTCGTCATAAGTCAGGCCGTCCATAACAATCTTATCTGCAATAAATGATGCCATATCTTATATAGAATTTATTGCGTGCAAAAGTACAAAAAAAAACTGATTATTACGATACAAAAAAAGCCAATTTTTCTTAATTGGCCATTTCTGAGAGGAACTTGATGCGAACAAGGCGGATTTCGGTCTCTGTGTAGTCCTCTCCCAGGGCATCCAGAGCCTCGTCTATATCATCTGTCTCGGACTCTTCCATGAAATAGTCATAGATGTCCTGCATGTCGTCCTCGTCCATTATATCCTCGATATAATAGTCGATGTTCAACTTGGTTCCGCTATAGACAATAGTCTCTATCTCGTCCAGCAGTTCTTCCATTGTCAGGCCCTTGGCCTTTGCAATATCTTCAAGAGCCAGCTTGCGGTCAATGCCTTCGATGATGCTGACTTTGTTCTTACTCTTGTTTACTACGGTACGGACACGCAGGTCCTCAAGACGTTCTATTTCGTTCTCCTCGCAGTATTTTGCTATCAGTTCGCAGAATTCCTTGCCATAGCGGGCGGCTTTTCCATCGCCTACACCCCTAATGTTCTTCAACTCGTCTATCGAGATGGGGTAGGTGGTTGCCATATCCTCCAAAGAGGGGTCTTGGAAAATGACGTAGGGTGGAACGCCCTTCTTCTCTGCGATGCTCTTGCGGAGTGATTTCAGCATACTGAAGAGAACCTCGTCCAGTACGGCAGATTCACTGCCTGCGGGCTCCTCGTATTCGTCGAACTCGTTGTCCTTCGAGATCCAGAATTCAACGGGTTTGCGCATGAAGTTTCTGCCTTCGGCTGTGATTTTCAGCAGACCGTAGTTCTCCACTTCCTTCTCGATGTAACCGGAAATCATACCCTGACGGATTACAGCGTTCCAGAAGCTTGCTTCGTGCTTGTCGCCACAACCGAAGCAGTCCAGATCCTCGTGCCTGTGCGCGATAATCTCTTCTGTCTCGCGTCCTACCAGGATGTCAATAACATGGTTAACCTTGAAGTTGCACTTGATGGTGTCTATAACCTTCAGGGCCAGAAGCAGTTCGTCTGAAGCCTCCTGTTTCTCCTTCGGGTGCCTGCAGTTGTCGCAGTTGCCGCAATTGTCGGGCTCGTATTCCTCTCCGAAGTAGTGAAGCAGGAATTTCCTTCGGCAGATAGAGGTCTCGGCATATGCAGATGTCTCCTGCAACAACTGACGGCCGATATCCTGCTCGGCAACAGGTTTACCTTCCATGAACTTCTCCAGTTTACGCAAGTCCTTGGGAGAATAGAATGTCAGGCAATAGCCTTCGCCACCGTCTCGTCCGGCACGACCCGTTTCCTGATAATAGCCCTCCAGGCTCTTGGGAATATCATAGTGAATGACGAAACGGACATCCGGCTTGTCAATTCCCATACCGAAGGCAATAGTGGCCACGATAACATCCAGGCGCTCCATCAGGAAGTCGTCCTGTGTCTCGCTTCTTACCTGCGACTCCATACCTGCATGGTAAGCACGGGCGTTTATCTGGTTGGCACGCAGAATCTCTGCCAGTTCCTCCACTTTCTTGCGGCTTAGGCAGTAGATGATTCCGCTCTTGCCTTTATGCTGCATGATGAAACGGATGATGTCCTTGTCTACATCCTTCGTCTTCGGGCGTACCTCATAATATAGATTGGGCCTGTTGAACGAACTCTTGAACTCCGTTGCGTCCAGCATTCCCAGATTCTTCTTTATGTCACCTCTTACCTTGTCTGTCGCCGTGGCTGTCAGGGCAATGATGGGAGCCTCGCCTATCTGGTTCACGATGGGACGGATGCGGCGGTACTCAGGGCGGAAGTCATGGCCCCACTCTGAGATACAGTGAGCCTCGTCAACGGCATAGAATGAAATCTTGACGCTGGTCAGGAAGCTTACGTTGTCGTCCTTTGTCAGTGATTCGGGAGCCACGTATAGCAACTTGGTTCTGCCTGCTTTTACATCTCGCTTGACGATGTCAATCTGAGTCTTTGTCAGAGAAGAGTTCAGGAAATGGGCTATACCGTCGTCTTCGCTGACCTGTCGGATGGCATCCACCTGGTTCTTCATCAAGGCAATAAGGGGAGATATAACGATTGCCGTTCCTTCCATCAGCAAGGCGGGCAATTGGTAACATAGAGACTTGCCTCCTCCAGTGGGCATCAGCACAAAGGTGTCGTGTCCTGCTAAAACATTTCGGATAATGGCTTCTTGGTCGCCTTTGAAGCAGTCAAAGCCGAAATAATGTTTCAGTTGTTCTGTCAGATTCAAATTCTCCATATTGTTTTATCTGCAAATCTCCTTACAAAGTTATATTATTTTTTCAATACGAAACAAGTTTTTGGCCAATAAATTTGTCATTAGTAATCAAAAAAAATGGAAGAAACCTCTCCAGTTCCTTCCATTTTATCTATTTTTCTTTGTAATTATGCTGTAAGATGGTGTGATTTCTCAATCTGCTTACGTGCATAATCTTCTGTTACTACAAAAGTCTTTTCCTTACCCGAGGGAGCATCATATTGTGCGTCTATCATTACAGCCTCCATAATGCTGCGCAGGCCTCTGGCGCCCAGTTTGTATTCCACAGCCTTGTCCACCATGTACTCAAGGGCTTCCGGCTCGAAGGTCAGCTTGATGCCGTCCATCTCGAAAAGCTTTATCTGTTGCTTGACAAGTGAGTTCTTGGGCTCTGTGAGAATATTGCGCAGGGCGGTGCGGTCAAGGGGATTCAGATAAGTAAGCACGGGCAGACGTCCGATTATCTCAGGGATAAGGCCGAAACTCTTCAGATCCTGTGGTACGATGTACTTCATAAGATCCTTAGAATCTATCTTCTGCTGATTCTGAACGCTGTTGTATCCTACTACGTGGGTGTTCAGTCGTTGTGCAATCTTCTTCTCTATACCGTCAAAGGCGCCACCGCAGATAAACAGAATGTTGCGGGTGTCCACATGGATGTAGTCCTGATCGGGGTGCTTTCTGCCGCCCTTTGGTGGAACATTCACCATGGAACCTTCCAATAGCTTGAGCAATCCCTGCTGAACACCTTCGCCGCTCACGTCACGTGTGATGCTCGGGTTGTCGGACTTACGTGCAATCTTGTCTATCTCGTCTATGAAGACAATGCCGCGTTCGGCAGCTTTTACGTCATAGTCGGCTACTTGAAGTAGGCGGCTCAAGATGCTCTCTACGTCCTCGCCCACATAACCGGCCTCGGTAAATACCGTAGCGTCAACAATGGTGAAGGGAACTTTCAGCAACTTGGCAATGGTTCTTGCCAAAAGGGTCTTGCCCGTTCCGGTAGAGCCTACCATAATCACATTGCTCTTCTCAATCTCCACGCCGTCATCGCCTTTCGTCTGTCCCAGTCTTTTGTAGTGATTATAGACAGAAACGGCCAAATATCGCTTGGCATCGTCCTGACCAATCACGTACTGGTCCAGATATTCCTTTATTTGCTTGGGCTTGGGGATGTCTTTTGTGCCGAAGTCGTTGGCATGGTTGGAATCGCCATTAGCGATGTTCTCCTTTACTATCTGGTAAGCTTGTGTGGCACAGTCGCTGCAGATGTAGCCGTTGATTCCAGACAACAGTAGGGGCACATCCTTTTCAGAACGTCCACAGAAAGAACATGTGTTATATTTACGTGTTGCCATTCCTTACTGTTTCTTAGCCAATACCTGATCTATCATACCATACTCCTTAGCCTCCTGAGCTGTCATCCAGTAGTCGCGGTCGCTGTCGGCCCATACCTTGTCGAAGTCGGTGTGGGAGTGGTTGGCGATGATGGTGTAGAGTTCCTTCTTCAGCTTCTGGATCTCGCGGGCAGTAATCTCGATGTCGCTGGCCTGTCCCTGAGCACCACCCATCGGCTGGTGAATCATAACCCTGCTATGAGTCAACGCACTACGCTTACCCTCGGCACCGGCTACTAATAGTACGGCTGCCATGCTTGCTGCCATGCCTGTGCAGATGGTAGCTACATCGCTGCTGATGAACTGCATGGTATCGTAGATGCCCAGTCCGGCATAAACGCTACCGCCGGGGCTGTTTATATAGATGCTAATATCCTTGCCAGGGTCAACGCTGTCCAGATACAACAGCTGAGCCTGCAGGGTATTGGCGGTATAATCGTCAATCTGCGTACCCAGGAAAATGATACGGTCCATCATCAAACGGCTGAATACGTCCATCTGGGTAACGTTCAACTGACGTTCTTCCAGGATGTAGGGGTTCAGGTATTGGTTCTGTGCGCTTATCACGTCATCCAACACCATACTGTTCATACCCAGATGGCGAGTAGCGTATTTTTTGAAGTCGTTGTCCATTTTGGCATGTCTTTTTGTTAAGTGAAATAGGGACGGCCCTTGGACCGCCCCCTATTATCTGATTATCGTTATCCTTTGCTTAGTATGTAGGAAGGCGGATTACTTCTTCTTGCTCTTGCTTTCCTTTGTTGCCTTGCTTTCCTTGCCTTCTTTGTTCTCCTTCTCGAAGAGCTTGTTGAACTCCTCCAGAGATACAGTCTTCTCGGTCAACTTAACGGTCTCCTTAGCCTTGGCAACAATCTTGCTCTCAACAGTGCGGGCAACCAGACCCTCAGCCTGCTGCTGGTTCTTCAGCATCTCGTTGGCGTAGTTGGTCAGTACATCCTCTGGCAGGTTAGTCATACCATACTGAGCGAACTGCATACGTGTGGCAGCCTTGGCTGTCTCCAGTACGTCGGCCTGCTCAACCTTCACCTCGAACTGATCAGAGAGCTGCTCCTTGATAAGGTGCCATGTCAACTCGTCCAGACTGGGCTTGAAGTTCTCCTCGATGTATGCATCGTCCTTGTCTGTATTGTTCTGCTTCATGATGCGCTTCAGCATAGCCTCTGGATATTCCAACTCGCCGATACGCTTAACCAAGTAAGCGCGCAGGTCCTGAACAAACTTGTAGTCGCTGTCGGCAACGAAGCTCTTCTTCATGTCCTCAGCGATATGTGCGCGGAAGTCCTTCTCGTTCTTTACAACGCCTTCGCCCAGAACCTGGTCGAAGAGAGCCTGGTCAACAGCAGCAGCCTCAAAGCGGGTAATCTCTGTTACCTGGAAGCTGAAGTCAGCCTTCATCTTAGCAGCCTCTTCCTTGCTGATCTTCAGCAGGCTTGCCAACTCAACATCACTACCGTTGTATGCCTTGTAAGGGTTCAGTACGATAACATCGTTAACCTTAGCGCCCTCGAACTTAGCCTTCTCGTCATCGTTCTTCATGTAGTTGGGCAGCATAACGGCGTTCTCAACCTGAATACCACCTTCCAGGGTGTTGCCCTTCTTGTCCAGCTGAGCCAAGATACCCTTCACCATGTCATTGCTCTGGTAGCTGTCAACCTTCTGGTACTGACCGCCACGCTGACAGTAAGCCTGAATCTGCTGGTCAACCATAGCATCGTCAACGTTGATGGTGTAGTAGTTCAGCTTATCCTTAGCTGTGAGCTTAGCATCGAACTCGGGAGCCAATGCAATATCGAATGCGAAGGTGAACTCCTCCTGATTAGCAAAGTCAATGGCGGGAGTCTTCTCCTCGTTTGCCATAGGCTCACCCAGGATGTTGACCTTCTGCTCACGGATGTACTTATAGAGCTCCTGACTCAAAATCTTATTTATCTCCTCTGCAAGAATTTCTGTACCGAAGCGCTTCTTCAGCAGGCCCATGGGAACCTGGCCGGGACGGAAGCCTGGCATGTTAGCTTTCTTACGGAAGTCTTTCAGTGCTTTTTCAACTTTTTCTGCGTAATCTGATTTCTCAATCTTCATGGTGAGCAAAGCGCTCACTTTGTCTACGTTTTCGAATGAAATATTCATTGCCTATCTGTTAATAAATAATACCTCTTTTTAAAATTGCGTGCAAAGGTACAACAAATAATTTGTAATTCACAAGTCTGAATTCATAATTATTCTTTAATATACCTTATTTTATGCAAAGAGCCCTTACTCTGCCATGTTTCTTTCCTTGTCAATGGCCTCAAAGTCCTTCATTCTCAGCACAAAGCTGTTGGTCAGATACTTTTCCTTGACAATGGGATTGGCAGCCAGCTCCTGTGGTTTTCCCTTGAAGAGAATCTGCCCTTCGAAGAGCATGTAGGCACGGTCTGTGATACAGAGTGTCTCCTCTACGTTGTGGTCTGTTATCAGCACGCCTATGTTACGCTGTTTCAGTTTCCAGACAATGTACTGGATGTCCTCCACGGCAATGGGGTCAACGCCGGCAAAAGGCTCGTCCAGCATGATGAACTTGGGGTCGATGGCCAGGCAGCGTGCAATCTCCGTACGTCGGCGCTCGCCTCCCGAAAGGTGGTCACCCAGGTTCTTGCGTACCTTCTGCAGGCGGAACTCGCTGATGAGGCTCTCCAGTTTCTTGCGCTGTTCCTCTCGGGGCATGCCCGTCATCTCTAGTACGCTGGCGATGTTGTCCTCTACGCTCATCTTGCGGAATACGCTGGCCTCCTGTGCCAGATAGCCTATTCCAAGGCGGGCGCGCTGGTACACGGGCAGATTCGTTATCTCCTGTCCGCCCAGATAGATGTGACCCGCGTTGGGCAGTACAAGTCCGGTGGTCATGTAGAAAGAGGTGGTCTTTCCTGCACCATTAGGTCCTAGCAGTCCAACTATCTCGCCCTGCCTGACATTGAAGGTGACATTGTTTACCACCATGCGCTTGCCGTATATCTTCACAAGCCCTTCGCTTCTTAGCTCCAATACATCCTTTTCGCTGTCCATCTTGGTACATTTTTCGGTGCAAAAGTACGAAAAAAGGCAAAAACAACAATCCTGAATAACGTTTTTTAGGATAAAATGCGTATTTTTGCGACACAAAAAGAGGTGATTCACATGTTTATAGTCAATTTTCTGTCTGCTTTCGGACGCTACCTCATGCTTATGGGACGTACTTTCAGTCTTCCCGAGCGCTGGAGGATGTTCCTGAAACAGTACGTCAAGGAGCTCACCCAGTTGGGTGTTGATTCCATAGGCATTGTTCTGCTTATCTCGTTCTTTATCGGAGCCGTTATCTGTATCCAGATTAAGCTGAACATTGCCAGTCCCTGGATGCCCAACTTTACCACGGGCTATACCACACGTGAAATTATGGTGCTGGAGTTCTCTAGCAGTATTATGTGCCTTATTCTTTCCGGTAAGGTGGGTAGTAATATCGCCAGCGAGATTGGTACCATGCGTGTTACCCAGCAGATAGATGCCCTGGAGATTATGGGCGTCAACTCGGCCTCTTTCCTGATTTTACCTAAGATTATGGGGCTCATGACTATGATTCCCTGTCTGGTGGTCTTCAGTATGGCAGCAGGATTTATAGGAGCCTACGCCAGTGCCCTTGTGGGTATTGTCTCTGTTGATGACCTGACTATCGGACTCCAGCACGACTTCCGCCAGTGGTTCATCTGGATGTCAATGATAAAGAGTTTTGTCTTTGCCTTCATCATTGCCAGTGTCAGTTCCTTCTACGGCTATACAGTAGAGGGTGGATCGTTTGATGTAGGTAAGGCCAGCACCGATGCAGTGGTGCGCAGCAGCATGCTCATCCTCTTTGCTGATATCTTCTTAACACCGTTACTATCGTAAGTGAAGAATGAAGATTGAAGAGTGAAGAATTTGCTGCCGCTGTGCTCGCTAACCGCTAACTCCTAACCGCTAACCGTTTTTACATGATAGAAATAAAACATTTATATAAGTCGTTCGAGGACAGAGAAGTCCTGAAGGATATCAATGCCGTCTTCCAGGAGGGTAAGACCAACCTAATCATCGGTCAGAGTGGTAGCGGTAAGACGGTGCTGATGAAGAACATTGTGGGACTCTTTCAGCCCGATAGGGGAGAGATTCTGTATGACGGACGTGACTTTGTTAAGATGACCAAGCGCGAGAAAGTGCTTATTCGTCGGGAGATGGGTATGATATTCCAGAGTGCCGCTCTGTTCGACTCTATGTCTGTTCTTGAGAATGTGATGTTCCCTTTGGATATGTTCTCGGATAAGAACGAGGCTGACCGTATCAAGCGTGCTAAGTTCTGCCTGGACCGTGTGAATCTGGCTGGCGCCGAGGAGAAGTTCCCTGGTGAGATAAGCGGTGGTATGCAGAAGCGTGTGGCCATTGCCCGTGCTATAGCCCTTAACCCCAAGTATCTCTTCTGTGACGAGCCCAACTCAGGTCTCGACCCCAAGACCAGTCTGGTGATTGATGACCTCATCCATAGCATTACCGAGGAGTACAAGATGACCACTATCATCAACACCCACGACATGAACTCCGTAATGGGTATTGGCGAGAACATCATTTATATATGCGAGGGCCGTATGGAGTGGCAGGGCAATAAAGACCAAATTATGACCAGTACCAACGAGCGTCTCAACTCCTTCATCTTTGCCAGTGACCTCTTCCGCAAAGTCAAAGAAGCTAACAGTTGATTTTTTTTTCGTAGCATACAGAAAGAAGGGAAGTCGCAATCCTGCAGCTTCCCTTCTTTCTTGTATCTCGCAAAGAAATTACTTCTTGGGGCTTGTCATGCCGACTACCAGTCGGTTGCCGCTCTTGAAGATCTTCTGTGCCAGTTCCTTCAGGTCGGCAACGGTGATGTTCTGCACAGCCTCCTCGTAACCAGTTACATAGTCTTGATTGTAACGGGTGCGAGTGTAGAGCTGGCTCATCCAGTAGCCGTTTTTCTTCAGGTTCTCGGCATGAGAGCGAACCATGTATTCCTTAATCTTCTGCAGGTAATCCTCTGAGGGACCTTCTGCACACATCTTCTCTATGCCATCATAGACAACCTTCATCATGCGCTCCATCTTCTCAGGGGCTGTGGGCAGTTTGATCTGCACAGTGGCAATTTCCTCTGGGTAGTCAGACAGAGATGCACTTACGGGAACGCCATAGGCACCGCCCTCATCCTCGCGTACAGTCTCGGTGTACAGCATAGACATAGACTGTTGCAGCATATCCACCATGATGTCGTTGCGCATATTGTCCTTCACGGGTGCGTGGTAAACAAAGTTAACCGTTGCGTTGGGAGTATCTTGCTCTTTCTCGAAGATGCAAGTACGCTCGCCCTTGGTCAACTTGCGGTCTATAACCTTGTATTTCTCCATCTTCTTGCTGACGGGCAGGGCACCCAGGTACTTCACCAGCAAAGGCTTGATGGAGTCTATGTTCAGATCGCCCACCAGATAGAACTCAAAGTCGGCGGCATTAGCGAAACGCTCCTTGTAGATGTCCAGAATGCGATCGTAAGAGATGTTCTCTACGTCCTCCATACGGACACGCTTAGCTCTGACGTTGTTGTTGTACAACACACTGGCTACGCTATCCTGCAGGGCTGTCATAGGATTCAGGTCCTGATTCTTGAGGGCGTCACGGAAGCGGGCCATTGTGCTTTGGAATACCTCGTCATCGCGGCGGGGCGAGGTGAAGCACAGATAGGTCAACTGCAGCATGGTCTCGAAGTCCTTCTTCACACAGTTGCCGTTCAGACCCTCAGTGCGATCGCTGACAGAGGGGGTCACGCTGGCTTGGATGCCAGAGAGCTTCTTGTTCAGCTGGGTTGTGGAGAAGGTACCCCAACCACCCAGACTTACCATGTCTGCATTACCAGAGCTCAGATATTCATCGTTGGGATAGAGGCTGTTACCGCCCCAGCTGGTAGCCTTCATAGAGATCTTGTTGGGTGAGTAGTCTGTAGGCAGTACATGTATCTTGATGCCGTTGCTCAGTGTAATCAGTTTGGCGCCGTAAAAGTCGTCTGTGACGCTCTTGATCTTTGCCTTTGACTTCAGCTCGGGAACCAATGGGTTTGTATTTACTTCTTCCTTGAAGACCTCAATCTCTTCGGCATCTACATCTGCCAGGGTCTTCAGGATCTCCTCCTTAGTAGGATACTGCAGGCCTTCCTTCTCGGGCATGAACAGGGCGATGGCTCTGTTCTTGTCTGTAATCATGGCGGGGAATGACTGGTTGACGGCTTCCAGAGGCAGCATGGGAATAATGTTCTTCATGTTCTGGTGAATCCATGCTATACCGGGAGCGGGCTCGTTGTCCAGGAAGTGACGTACGTACTGATTAACGTAGCTGGTGTTCTGAACCTTGTTGCGTGCCTCGTACTGGGCATCCACGCGTGACAGGTATTCCTGCTTGTAGCGCTCGTACTCAGCCTCGGTGAATCCACCGCGTTTGGCGCGCAGCAACTCGCGGTAGATAGCGGCTATAGACTGCAGGTACTGACCCTCCTTCATGACGATGGATGCATTCACACTTTCCATTGACTTAGCTACCAGATACTCTCCGAACTCGATACCTGCGTATATGAAGGGGCAGTCGGGCTTCTGAGAGAGCTCGTGCAGACGCTCTGCAAACATACCGGATACGGCACCTGTCAGGAAGTTGACCATCATGTAAGGTACCTTGTCCTTAAACTCGCGTGGGGTAGCTTCATGCTTGAACATCATCATGGCATAGGCTGCAGTCTGCTCCTTGTCTTTCTGGATGGAAACCAGAGGCTCGTCGTTGTCAGGAACGGGAATAATCTCGCGCTTGGCAGCATCGGCAGGGGCAGGAGCAATGTCAGCGAACATATCCTTAATCTTCTGCTCTATCTCGGCGGGGTCTACATCACCTACAATGATAAGGCCCTGCAAGTCAGGACGGTACCAGCGGCGGTAGTATGAACGCAGGTCCTCATAGGGGAAGTTCATAACGATGTCCATGGTACCAATGGGCATACGGTCGGCATAACGGCTGCCTACGAACAAGTCCTTGAAGGCTGCCTCCTGCATACGCATCATGGCAGAGCGGCGCATACGCCACTCCTCGTTGATAACACCACGTTCCTTGTCAATCTCCTTGTCCTCAAGGAGCAGGTCGTGGCTCCAGTCGTGCAGAATCAGCAGACAAGAGTCAATGGCGCCTACTGTCTCTACATTTACATTATTTATATTATATACAGTCTCGTCGAAAGATGTGTAGGCGTTCAGGTTCTCTCCGAACTTAACACCTATGCGCTCCAGATACTGCTTCAGGGCATCGCCAGGGAAGTGTGTGGTACCATTGAAACACATATGCTCCAGGAAGTGTGCCAGACCACGCTGGTTATCCTCCTCCTGGATGGAGCCCACTTTCTGGGCGATGTAGAAGTCGCAACGCTTTTCGGGCCATTCGTTGTGGCGGATGAAGTATGTCAGTCCGTTAGGCAGTACACCCACTTTTACGGCGGGGTCCAGCGGCACGTTAGCCATCTGCTGAGCAGAGGTTCCCATCACTGTTGCCACCAAGGCAAACAAAACAATGTAAAGTCTCTTTTTCATAATGTGTGTATTTTTTTTTAGGGGTTAGCGGTTATGGGTAAGAAGACCCACCCCCTTCCCCTCCCGTAATGGAGGTTGGGTTATGGGTTAGCGTAACTTTTATCTTTTCTCTTTTAATTTTATCTTTCCTCCCTCCCTCGGGAGGGTTGGGTTGGGGTTATTTCATCCTCCACTTATTATTCTGGAACACCATTGGAACGCCGATTTGTTCATGAACGCTGTCGGTGAACACCAGGTCCAGGTATACGTAGGCTGTGGAATCTGCCACGTAGAGGGTGTCCGATGTGGCTTCCACACGAACTACGCCGCCTTTCCGTTCCAGTTCTTTTGCGCCTTGGGCAAATACATCCTGCAACATCTCCTTATATTCTGCGGGGAAGGATTCTGACCCGACCATACCCTCTATACACTCCTTGGTTTTACCTTGAGTGTACAGGGCGCAGTATCGTTGCGCAGCTTGCTGCACGCTCTCGCTTGTGAATGTATCCCCCTGCTCGCCGGAGCAGCTGAATAACGACATCAGTAAGAGAATAAGAATACCCTTTACAGCGGTAGCAAATTGTTCACTCTTCATTCTTCACTCTTCACTTCCTACTTCTGTCTTATAAACACGTTAATGGGTGTACCGCAGAAGTTCCAACGCTCGCGAATCTTGTTTTCCAGGAAGCGACGGTAAGGCTCCTTTACGTACTGGGGCAGGTTGGCATAGAACACAAATGTAGGTACGTGTGTCTCGGGTACCTGCATGCAGTATTTAATCTTGATGTACTTGCCCTTCATGGATGGTGGTGGATAAGCCTCTATCAGGGGCAGCATCTCCTCGTTCAGCTTAGCTGTAGAGACACGGCGTACACGATTCTGGTATACATCCTTGGCAGTCTCAAGTACCTTGAAGATACGCTGCTTTGTCAGGGCTGAGGCAAAGATGATGGGGAAGTCAACGAACGGAGCCATGCGGTCGCGGATGGCATCCTCCATGGTCTTCATTACCTTGGTGTCCTTATCGGGCACCAGGTCCCATTTGTTCACTACTACCACCAGGTTCTTCTGGTTCTTCTGTATCAGCTGGAAGATATTCAGGTCCTGACTCTCTATACCACGCGTGGCGTCAATCATCAGGATGCAGACGTCGCTGTTCTCTATGGCTCGGATAGAGCGCATAACGCTGTAGAACTCCAAGTCTTCCGTAACCTTGTTCTTACGACGGATACCTGCGGTGTCCACCAGATAGAAGTCGAATCCGAACTTGTCATAGCGTGTATAGATACTGTCACGGGTAGTACCTGCAATATCCGTTACGATGTTGCGGTCCTCGCCTATGAAGGCATTGATGAGTGAACTCTTACCTGCATTGGGTCTTCCCACCACGGCAAAGCGGGGGATATTCTCGTCGGGCAGTTCGTTGCTTTCCTTGGGGAACAAACTGACCACCAGGTCCAGCAAGTCTCCTGTACCGCCACCTGTGGCAGCTGATATACACTGTGGGTCGCCCAGTCCTAGGGAATAGAATTCTGCAGACAGATAGGTCTCGTTATTGTCCGTCTTGTTACAAACCAGCACTACGGGCTTCTTGGTACGGCGCAGGATGCTGGCCACAGCCTCGTCCAGGTCTGTAACCCCATTGTGCACGTCCACCAGGAAGAGGATTACATCGGCCTCGTCGGTAGCCAGTGTTACCTGTTTGCGTATTTCCTCCTCGAAGATATCATCGCTGTTTACTACCCATCCTCCGGTGTCTATCACCGAGAATTCTCTCTGTCCCCATTCGCATTTGCCATATTGGCGGTCACGCGTGGTACCTGCCTCGTCACTGACAATGGCGTGACGGGTTTGTGTAAGTCGGTTGAAAAGTGTCGACTTGCCCACGTTTGGGCGTCCTACTATAGCTACAATGTTGCTCATAATCATCTATTTGGGGGACAAAATTACGAATAAGTGAGCGGAATACAAAGAAACTTGTTTATTTTATTCCCGAACGTGAGTAATTTCGAGGCATAAGCCTCAAAGGTACGACTAAGTGGGCTACCTCTTCCATTTATGCCCGCAATCGTTGCAGACATATTTCTCTGTTTTGCAGGTTCCGAAGGGGAAGAATAGCAGGGCTGTTGCTAATATACGAGGCAATTGGCGGGCGGTTGAGCTCTGCAGCTTCTCTACAGTCAGGTTTTCGCTTCCGCACTTGGGGCACCAGGGCTTGAAGGTCTTCTCCTGTTCGGTCAGGAATGTCTGGTACAGTTCCTTGGCCCGTTCCATGTCCTCTTCTTTCACCAGTACGTCCACGGTCTTGTCCAGAATGCCTCTGGCTACCTTGCTGTTTGTTTCATCGTAGATGCTGCTCTCTATTCCAGCCTCTTGCAGGACTGAACGGAATCCTTCGGCTTCAATGGCGCTATTGCATGTAATTCCTTTCATTGTTTTTCTTGTTTTACTTTTTATCCTTTAAGTAAAGTTTTATATCGCAAAGATAATAAGTTTTTGCTAAATTAAAAAACATTCTGGCTTTATTAAAAATCCCGGATAACGTAATACGCCTTTTTGGGCTTGTAGTCCTTGTCGAAGGGTAGGGGATAGTTGTTGGGGCCCAGCCATGAATCGCGATCGCTCAGGTTCCAGAAGGTTACGCAGTCCACTTTGTCGGCATGCTGGCGCATAACGCTGAAGACAGCGTTGTACTTGTCTTCCTGCATTTTCTTCAGTTCGTCTGTTATGGTGGCGTCCTCGTTGTGGCTAAACTCCAGTTGGCCGCCCATCTCCCTATTGACGCGGATGTCCAGTTCCGTCATGTGTATGTGGTCTACCACCTGAGCGTACTTGCTGACAGCAGCCTCAATCTCCTCGGTGGAAGGACCGTGGATGTTGTAGTGCCCCTGCATGCCTATGCCGTCTACGGGTACTCCGGCAGCCTTCATGTCGCTAATCATTTTGCAGATACGGTCGCACTTGGTGGGGTCGCACTCGTTGTAGTCGTTATAGAAGAGTAGGGCCTTTGGGTCTGCCTCGCGTGCAAACTGGAAGGCCTTGCGTATGAACTCGTCGTTGCTGCAAATCTTGTAGAAGGTGCTTTCGCGCAGGGGCTGGTCCTGCACGTTAGGGTTGCGGGGGCCGTCTTTGATGGCCTCGTTGAATACATCCCAGCAGTACACCACATCCTTGTAGCGGTTCACTACGGTGTGTATGTGTTCACGCATGCGCTCAAAAAGGACTTCCTTGTTGACAAGGTTGTGCTGCTCATCGTAGAACATCCATTCGCACATCTGATTGTGCCACATTAGGGCATGTCCGCGCAACTTGATGCCGTTTTGTCGGCAGAAGTTGGCTATGCGGTCGGCTCTCTCCCAGGTCCACACGCCGTCTTGGGGATGCACAGAGACGGGTTTCATGTCGTTCTCGGCAGTCATACTGCTGAACTCCCTCTTGACCAAGTCGCTTTGTGCGGAATCCGAGATGTTACGCTGGTTTACGGCAACGCCTATCATGAAGTAATCCTTATAGGCTTCTTTCAGGCTCTTGCCCTCCTGGGCCAAAGAGTTGGTGAAAACAGAAAAGGCACAAAGTGCTGATATTAGAATTTTGTTCATTATATTAGTGGTTAGCGGTTAGCGGTTAGTGGTTAGCGGTTAGAGGGAGATGTTCTCAATTCTTAGCTTGATGGTCCCTACGGGAACCTTTACCTCAACGATGTCACCCACCTGTTTCTTGAGCAGGGCTTGTGCTATGGGCGACTTGATGGAGATCTTGCCTTCGGGCAGGTTGGCCTCGTGCGGACTTACAACGGTGTAGGTCATCTTGGTGTTATTGCCCATGTTGGTCAGTTCCACTTTGCTGAGCAGGCCCACACCGTCACCGCCGAGTTTGGATTTGTCGATGACACGGGCAAACTCCAGTACACGCTGCTTGAAGCGGATACGGCTGAGTAGTCGTCCCTGTTCGCGCTTGGCGGCATGATACTCAAAGTTCTCGCTGAGGTCGCCCTTATCGCGTGCCTCTGCAATGGCATCTTTTACCCTGGGTAGTTCTACGCGCTCCAGTTGGCGCAATTCCTCTACGATCTTGTCGTAGCCTTCTTGTGACATATATTCCATGGGGTCAAAGGTACGACTATTTTCTGTAGGGGCAAAGGAAATGTCATTTTTTGTCATAAGGGGAGTGACATTTTGTCGTATTGCATTTTTTTGGCACAGCTTTCGTTGTATTGATAGCAGAGAATGATAAACGTAAACAAAACAATAAAGATTATGAACGTAAAACCATTAGCAGATCGCGTGCTCATTGAGCCCGCACCTGCAGAGACAAAGACAGTAGGTGGTATCATCATTCCTGATACTGCAAAGGAGAAACCATTGAAGGGTACCATCGTTGCCGTTGGTAACGGAACGAAGGACGAGGAGATGGTACTGAAGGTAGGCGACCAGGTTCTTTATGGCAAGTATGCCGGCACAGAGCTGGAGTTGGATGGCACCAAGTACCTGATTATGCGTCAGAGTGACGTTGTGGCAATCCTAGGTTAAAAGCCCCCTCCCTGCTCCCCCTTTAGGGGAGTGATTAATTCATTTAAAACAGATAATAAACATTGAAAAGTGAGGGCGGAAGCAAATTCTTCATTCTTCACTCTTCATTCTTAATTTAAATAAAGTTATGGCTAAAGATATTAGATTCAACATAGAAGCCCGCGAGCAGATGAAGAAGGGCGTTGACAGTTTGGCAAATGCTGTTAAGGTTACACTGGGTCCCAAGGGACGTAATGTAATCATAGAGAAGAAGTTTGGTGCTCCACACATTACCAAGGACGGTGTTACCGTTGCCAAGGAAGTAGAGTTGGCAGACCCTTTCCAGAATGCAGGTGCCCAGTTGGTAAAGAGTGTTGCCAGTAAGACTGGTGACGATGCCGGCGACGGTACAACAACAGCTACCGTACTGGCTCAGGCCATCGTTCGTGAGGGCTTGAAGAACGTTGCTGCAGGTGCCAATCCTATGGATCTGAAGCGTGGTATCGACAAGGCTACCAGTGTTGTTGTTGCCAACATCAAGGAGCAGGCTGAGCAGGTAGGTAACGACTACCAGAAGATTGAGCAGGTTGCTACCGTAAGTGCCAATAACGACCCTGAGATTGGTAAGCTCTTGGCTGACGCTATGAAGAAGGTCAGCAAGGATGGTGTTATCACCATCGAGGAGGCTAAGGGGCGTGACACTACCATCGGTGTGGTTGAGGGTATGCAGTTCGACCGTGGTTACCTCTCTCCCTACTTTGTTACTGATACAGAGAAGATGGAGTGCGTAATGGAGAATCCCTATATCTTGATCTACGACAAGAAGATTAGCAACCTGAAGGACTTCCTGCCCATCTTGGAGCCCGCTGTTCAGAGCGGTCGTCCCTTGTTGGTAATTGCCGAGGATGTGGATAGCGAGGCTTTGACAACATTGGTTGTTAACCGTCTGCGTACACAGTTGAAGATCTGTGCTGTTAAGGCTCCTGGCTTTGGCGACCGCCGTAAGGCCATGCTGCAGGATATTGCTACCCTGACAGGTGGTTTGGTAATCAGCGAGGATACCGGCTTGAAGCTGGAGCAGGCTACCATTGAGATGCTGGGCTCTTGCGACAAGGTTGTTGTCAGCAAAGACAACTGTACCATCGTTAACGGTCATGGCGAGAGCGAGCTGATCAAAGATCGTGTTAACCAGATCAAGAACGAAATCAACAATACCACCAGCGACTACGACAAGGAGAAGTTGCAGGAGCGTCTGGCTAAGCTCTCAGGCGGTGTAGCTGTACTGTATGTTGGTGCTCCCAGCGAGGTTGAGATGAAGGAGAAGAAAGACCGTGTTGATGATGCTCTGTGCGCAACCCGTGCAGCTATCGAGGAAGGTATCATTCCTGGTGGTGGTGTAGCTTACATCCGTGCTCAGAAGGCTCTTGAAGGCCTTAAGGGTATCAATGCCGATGAGACAACAGGTATTCAGATTGTACGTCGTGCCATTGAGGAGCCTCTGCGTCAGATTGTTGAGAATGCCGGCGAGGAAGGCAGCGTAGTAGTCAACAACGTCCGCAACGGCGAGGGCGACTATGGTTACAATGCCCGTGAGGATAAGTACGAGAATATGAAGGCCTCTGGTATCATTGATCCTGCCAAAGTAACACGTGTAGCTCTGGAGAACGCAGCCTCTATTGCAGGTATGTTCCTGACAACAGAGTGTGTAATCTGCGACGCTAAGGAAGATAAGCCCGAGATGCCTATGGGCGGTGCTCCCGGTATGGGCGGCATGGGCGGCATGATGTAATTTCCTTTTAACAAAACATTTATATCGGCCCTTGGCAATCGAAATGAGATTGCTGAGGGCTTTTTTTATATTATGATGTGGTTTTTTGGAAATTTTTGTCTATCTTTGCTCCCACTTTGAACCAAATATTAATAACTTTAATAGATAAAACTACCAATTTCAATGAAAATTAAATTCCTTTTTGTCGGCTTGCTGGTAAGCATGACAGCTATGGCTGACAATCTTGCAAAGTACGTTGATCCCCGTATCGGAACAGGCGATCACGGTCATGTATTCGTAGGTGCTAATGTTCCTTTTGGTATGGTAAATGCCGGTCCTACTCAGATAGAGCAGGGATGGGACTGGTGTTCTGGCTACCACGAGAGTGGTAAGCAGATTATCGGCTTTGCCCAGATGCACCTTAGCGGTACCGGTTGCGGTGACTTGGGTGATTTAGGACTGATGCCTGCCTATGGCGATGTTGAGTTGAGCCGTGAAGGCTTGGCCAGCGACTACCGTCACGAAACTGAGGTGATGGTTCCCGGTTAC
>JAEEGK010002254.1_pt1 | contig 48293 bp, 48 predicted proteins | sample 8958771 | NCBI WGS metagenome assembly JAEEGK01 (sample SAMN16246547, study PRJNA631951) | gut metagenome | biome: gut microbiome; feature: rumen; material: SC-attached | host: Bos | place: Iran: Karaj | collected 2018-10 | reverse complement strand
TACCTACACCGCTACTTGGGACGGGATGGATTGGATAGACAAAACCGGCTTCCGGCTTTGTGGAGTAGTGGGCTGGATGACGTTCTCGGAACTGATGCAGGAAGGATAAAATGGAACAAATAACGAAAGAAAAAAAAGATACAAGAATGGAAAAGGAATCAGCAAAAAGTAGTTGGAAAGACGTTCTTTCGGGTTTGTCGATGGAAAAGTCCAAGCCGAAAGTCTACATCAACGGAAAAGAAGTCGGACATATAGTCGGCGAAGACATCAGTCTTTCACCGGATGACTATCGTCCGATACGGGAGGACTATAAGCCTGCGGTCGAGATAAAAGTCGAGATAAAAGAAGACCCCGAGACGATGAAGAAGATGAGGGAGTTTCTTGAGAAGACGCGGGCCGAGTATGTCAGGCGGATAAACGAATGGATTGAGGACTGCTTGCGGACACGGGTGAAACCGCCAATCAAGGGAGCTATTACCGAGGGGAAGATTCGGTGGCGCGGGTTGTCTTTGGCTTTTGGCCCGGTTGGTGAGTTCTATGGGATTCTCCAGCGCCGAAAGATTTTGTACAGCGTGGATGGTAACACATATACCGACACGCAAAAGGAGGAGGGCGATGTATGACTGGCATCATCAAGTTTGGCACGTTCATCTTCGTCAAGGACGAGGAGTGTGAGGGGTAGGGGGCCAAAATCAACGATTTTTCAGTGAAAACGGTGTATTTGATACGCCGTTTTCTTTTTTTTTCTACCTTTGCGGCAGGACCAACACGCAAACCCCTATGACCAATCAGCAATTCAAAGAGTACATCGAGTACCGCCTGGAATCCCTCCGCAAGCTGGTCGGCAAAGACCGCCCGGAGAACTACGACGAGCAGGAGAAGCTGCTCACGTCCGCCCTGAAGATCATGACCTACGGCACCGGCCCTGCCAGGAGGCGCTTCCGCCGGGACTACTGCAGGAGGACCGGGTTATGAGTGACGGCAGGCGCATCCCGGAGGCGGAATACGCCGCCGACCTGGAAGAAGGGTTGAGCGAGCTTTCCACCGCCATCCGCGCATCCGGCCTGTCCATCGCCGCGATCGCACGCGGGACACGCTGCCATTGGGAGACCGTCTACCACGCAGCGAACCGGGTCCCGGTCCGCTTCGACTCCGCCAGGCGCATATTGTTTTACCTTAAAAGCATATCTCAATGAACCCAGTAAAAATCCCACTGTCCAAGATCCGGCTGAACGAAGGCCAGGTGGACTGGCTGCCCAGGAACCCAAGACAATGGACGAAGGAACAGCTCGATCGCCTCATCGACAGCATCCGCGAGACGCCCATGCTCCTGGAGGCCAGAGGCCTCATCGTCTATCCTCACGACGGAGCCTTTGTAGTCATTGGCGGCAACATGCGCCTCGCCGCATTGACCGCCATGGGCGCAAAGGACGCACCCTGCTACATCCTCCCGGCCGACATGGACCGCGAGAAGGTGAAAGAGATAGTCTTGAAGGACAACGGCGACTACGGCCTCTGGAACCAGACGATGCTTTCCCGCGACTGGGCGGATCTTCCATTGGAAAGATGGGGCGTCGAGGCCATCGAGGTCAAAGACTACTCCGAAAAGAACAAGGAGATCAATGTGGGCGAGTTTAACGAGGACATCGTCCTCAAACTCAAATACAACGAACCGCAGGCCTCGCTCGTCTCCGCCCGCCTGGGCGAAGACAAGGCAGGCACCCTGCTCAAAGCTCTCGGCCATGAAGACTGAAACCATCGCCCTCTCCCTCATCCAGCCAAACGACGGCCAGATCCCTGGACTGCCGCGCAACCCCAGGTCATGGTCCATCCGTGAACTGTCACGCCTGAAGAAGTCGATCCAAGAAACCCCGGAGATGCTGGAACTCCGCCCGCCACTCGTCTATCAATACGAGGGCAAATACGTGGCGATCGGTGGGAACATGCGCCTGTCCGTCCTGCGCGAAATGGACAATATAACGGAGATCCCCTGCATCGTCATTCCACAGGACACTCCACTGCTCAAGCTGAAGGAGATCGCCATCAAGGACAACGCCAAGTTCGGCGAATGGGACTACGACGCCCTGGCTGATGAATGGAACGAGTTCGACCTGTCCGACTATGGCATCAACGACTTCAGCGATGAGCCGGAGGACAAACCAGCCGGCGACGGCAACGCCTCCCCGGTGGATGACCGCCTCACCATCGAAATCGAGCTATCCCCGGATGAGTTTCTGTTCGTGTCCGGCAAATTTCGCGAAATGGGCGAGACCCCGGAGTCAGCCGTCCTTAAAATTTTAGGTTACCCGTCATGACGCACTTGTTTCCATACTGCTGGAGGATGGCCGACGGCTATCCTGCGCCGGGCATCCAGCCGAACGGCCTGAAGGTGTTCGGCACATTTATTTGTGGGGGGGGGTCTTCAATGGGCTATAAATTAGCAGGTTACGAGCACCTCGGCGGTGTCGAGATAGACGAGAAGGTGAGCGCCATCTACGAGCGCAACCATCATCCGAAATATCTCTACACGGAGGACCTGCGCATCTTCAACCAGCGCGAGGACCTTCCGGACGAGCTCTACCAGCTTGACCTCCTGGACGGATCTCCGCCCTGCTCGACCTTTAGCCTCGCCGGAAGCCGAGAGAAGGCATGGGGCAAGGAGAAAATCTTCGCGGAAGGCCAGGCGCTGCAGACGCTGGACGACCTGGTGTTCGTCTATTGCGAGACCATTATCAAGTTGCAGCCGAAGGTGTTTCTCCTGGAGAATGTAAAGGGCCTCGCCGTCGGTAACGCCAGGTCCTACCTTCGCCGCATCTTCGACACTCTGAACAGGGGCGGCTACGACTGCCAGGTGTTCATCCTGAACGCCGCATCGATGGGCGTGCCACAGATGCGCGAGCGCTGCTTCGTCATCGGTCGGCGCAAGGACCTGGACCTTCCGCCTGTCAAACTCTCATTCAACGAGCCACCGATCCTGTTCGGGGACATCATTGATAAGACCGACCAGAAAAACAACCTGCCTCCATTTGCACAGAAGGCCTACGAGGTACGCCGCCCGGAGGACAGTAGAATCTACGACACCAACCGTAGGGAATTCGGCAAAAACTCCGGCTATACGAATTTCTGGACGCCGGAGGACAAAGTCTGTCACACACTCTGCACAACTGAGCTATACCTGACATCCATCCCCAGGTCGATGAATGAAACGGAATTGCTGAAGGTCTCCACCTTCCCGCAGGACTACGACTACCCGAACATCGGCCGCCTGCGTTTCCTGACAGGCATGTCCGTCCCTCCAGTCATGACCGCCCAGGTCGCCCACCAGATCGCGGTCCAGGTATTCGGCAAAACATCATAAAACACAAAGTCATGCCAAACATTGAAAACCTACATCCACTCAATACCCGCCCGGAGGAAGAACGCAAGGCCATTGCCAGCAAGGGAGGCAAGGCGTCCGTCAAGGAGCGCCTGCGCAGGAAGGCAGGCCGCGAGCTGGTCCGCGCCATCCTCGCCATGAAGGAGAAGGACGAGCAGATCAAGGGCGAGATCCGCAAGGAAGGAATCGCCGACTCCGACATGACGAAGGAGGTCGCCATGCATGTACGCCAGATCCAGAAGGCCATCCGCAAAGCCGACACCAGGGCATACGCCCAGGTCCTGAAGGCCGCCGGCTACACCGAGGACGAGGGGATCAACATCAACATCGCATCCGAGGAACCGCCCGTCATCGTATTCGGCGACACATCCACGGAGAAGCCGGAGGAATAGCCGGTGCCGCAGCGGACCATCATATTCCACCCGAAGTATGAGCCACTTTTCCGCAGGGGAAAGCCGGACGATCCGCGCTACACCATCCTCACATCGGGACGCGCCGGCGGCAAGTCCACCGCCGTCTCCACGGCAACCGTCAACGACTCCTACACCGACGACAAGGCCATCCTGTACGCACGCTACACGATGGCCGCAGCGGAGATCTCCGTCATACCGGAATACCGGGAGAAGATAACCATGCTCGGCAAGGAGCGCCACTTCGCCGTCACGAAGGACACGATCGTCAACCGCGTCTCGAAGGGCATCATGTATTTCCGCGGCATCCAGACGAGCTCCGGCAACCAGACCGCAAAGCTGAAGTCCATCCCCAACCTTCGCAAGTTCTTCCTGGACGAGGCCCAGGAGCTCACCAACCCGGTGGACTTCGACACCATCGACCTGTCCATCCGCGACATCGACGCCGTGAACTCCATCCTCATGGCGCTCAACCCTTCCGACATCCACCATTGGATATACAAGCGGTTCTTCAAGAAGCCGGGCGTCCCATACGACTACAACGGCGTGGTGGACAACGTGCGCTACATCCACACCGACTGGCGCGACGTCAAGGCGTACCTTTCCCCATCCTTCATCGAAATGGCCCAGCGCTGCGAGAGGGAGAACCCGGAGAAGTACCAGAACATCTACCTGGGCGACTGGTCCGTCAAGCGGTCCGGCCTGATCTACCCGAACTGGGAGCAGGTCACCCTGGCGGACATCCCGCCCGGCCTGGATTGGTGGTACGGCAACGACTGGGGCTACTCGAACGACCCGGACGCCCTGGTGCGCATGGCCTTCGACCCGCTGACGCGCACCCTGTACGTTGTGCAGGTTATGTATGCGACCGGAAAGCTGCCGAAGGACGTCGCCCAGGCAGTTCGACAGGACTGCGAGGCCTGGGGCCAGACCGCCGACCGAACCCTGGTGTATTGCGACCCCGCCCGTCCGGACAGCATCCAGGAGCTCCGCATGCAGTACGGCATCAACGCCGTTCCCGGCATCAACCGCGACAAGGTAGGGCGCATCGGCTACCTGCAGGGCTTCAAGGTCAAATATGTCGGCAACGCAATCCGTGATGAGGTTGAGACCTACAGCTGGGAGCCGGACAAGAACGATCCAGAGGTGTTCACGAACATCCCGCAGGACGGCGGAGATCACGCGCTCGACGGTTGCAGTTACGCCACGACGCACCTGCGCCGGCTCGCCATCGCCAACGACGACGGGGATCTCCCCGGACGGACATAACGGAAAGACCGAGAGCCGGGGCGGTTGAAAATTCCCCGCATTTCATATTTTGGGGCACAAATAAAGCAATTACCATGTTTGGACTTAAAACTGTACGGGCGAAGGACTTGGACGCCCAGAAAGCGAGAATAGAGGCCCTGGAGGCGGAGGTCAAGGGCTACTACGAAAACGAGAAGGCCGGGAACGCCTATTTCTCGGCCATCGCGCCGCTGCTCCAGGGGATGGACCTGGAGGACATCAACGCCGCGATCAAGCGGGCCGACCTCAAACATGCCTACGAAACCAACGCTCCGGCCTGGGGCATCGTCAACAAGATCGCAAAGGCCGTCGGCGAGATGTTCACCTTCCTGGAGCTCCAGAAATGGAACGGCAAGGAATGGGAGGACGTCGAGGACCATTGGCTCCTGGATCTCCTGCGCCACCCCAACGACAGGTTCAACTGCAAACGGTTCGGCGAGGGCTGGACCATCAACCGCCTGGTCTACGGCGACGCCACGGTGTATTCCCCAAAGCTCATCGGAAAGGACCTGGGCCAGGGGAAGGAGATGTACCTGATCCCCGGCCACCGCGTCGGCATCGAGAAGGGAGGATACCGGGCGCCCATGAAGGGCATCAAGGAGACGGGCGGCAAGCAGTCGGAGCTCATCGAACCGAAGGACTTCTTCATGTCGTTCAACTACAACCTGGATGACACGTCCTTCTACGGGACCAGCCCGCTGGTGGTCGCGGCCGTCTACCTGTCGGTCATCGACAAGGGCATGCTCCGTCAGGACGTCTCCCTGCAGAACGGCGGACCGTCCGCGATCATCACCCCGAAGGCAGACAACCTGGGCGTGATGCCCGCGACCGCCGACGCTGTCACCGAGGAACTGAACGGAAAGGACGTGAAGGGCCAGATCAAGGCGCTGCGCACGGCCATCGAGCTCCACCAGCTGGGCGTCTCCCCCGTCGACCTCGGCATCCTCGCCTCGCACAAGGAGGCCATCACCGCCCTGTGCTTCGTATACGACATTCCGGTGGATTTGTACTACGGACAATCCAAGTACGAGAACGCGAAGGAGGCGAAGAAGGCCCTCTATGAGACCAACGCCATCCCCCTGGCAAACGAGTTCGCAGCAGACTTCCTTTCCCACTTCGGAATGGACCTGGACTACCGGCTCGTCGTGAACACCGACAAGATCTCCGTCCTCCAGGACGATCCGGCGGACGTGCTGGACAACCTCACGAAGATGCACGCCACCCTGAACGAGAAGCGCGAGGCCTACGGTTACGAGCCCAGGCCGGAGCCCTGGGCTGACCTTCCGATGGTCCCGATGGCCACCGTGTTCGGCGGCGAGGGCGTGAACGACATCGACGAGGCGGAGGAATAGCCCGTGCCGACCAAGAAGCGCATCACACCGGCTGAGCGCCGGCACCAGGACTACCTGCGGCGGAAGACGCTGCGGGTGGCGTCCGTCTATGAGACGCGCCTGGAGGCCGACCGCCGGAAGGAACTGCGCCGGGTCCTTGCTATGGCGAAGGACTACACCGACCCGATCGCAATCATCCCGCTCATCGAAGGCCAGATCGACGAGACGCCATACCTGGGGAAATGGTGGCAGGGCCTGATCGTGGACGCCGGCCTCCCGATAGCAAAAGCGACCGCCCGCGACCTGCGGGCGATGAAGGCCGCCGACGAGGAAGACGTCTGGCTCACCGGCCTGCGGAACTACGCGACCACCCGCGCCGGCAACGAAATCGTTATCGTGTCCGGCACCTGGAAGGACACCCTCGTCCGGCTGGTCCGGCAGATCCTGGGAGAGGACGCCGGGCGCGGCATCGAGAAGATCACGAAGGAACTGTACCGCCGCTACCTTGCCACCATCGAGAAATGGCAGTGCAGGCGGATTGCCCAGACGGAGGCGATGATCGGGATGGCCCAGGCAGCCAACGATGCCGCCCAGACATTGAGCATCCATTTCACGAAGGAATGGTGCATCAGCGGTCTGGGGAACACCCGTGCAAGCCACGAACTGATGGACGGCGTGACCGTCGACGAAGACGATCCCTTCGTCCTTCCCGGCGGGATGATGATGTTCCCGCACGACACATCCCTGGGAGCTGACGCCGGGGAGATAATCAACTGCGCCTGCGCCTGCATCCGCCGCCCGAAGCGGTAACCCTGTCGAAAAGACCGACATGGCGGCGTATTGAATACGCCGCCAAAAGTTCTACTTTTGTGCGAAACCAACCCGGAACGCACAAATGAAGCGCATCCCCATCCAATTCAAGGCCGGCCCCGACGGGCTGGAAACAAAGCAGGGAGACGCCCGGCTGGAGGTCAAGGCCACCGGCGAAGGCGGCATCCTGCACATCAAGGCATACGCCCTGGCTTTCGGTAACATCGACAGCTGGGGCGACATCATCATGCCCGGAGCCCTGGATGAATTCCTCAAGAGCGACGCCGCCGACCGCATGGCCCTGTGCTACCAGCACGAACGCCGGACCGTCATCGGCAAGATCACGGACAAGGGCGTGGACGACTACGGCATGTGGATCGAGGCTGACATCCTTCCCACCGAGGCCGGAAAGGACGCGGCAATCCTCATCAAGTCCGGCGCCATCAAGGAATTCAGCATCGGCTACCGGGCGGACCGCTACCACTACGAGAAGCGCGAAGGCTACGAATACGACATCCGCATCCTGGACGCCATCACCGTGTACGAGTGCTCGCCCGTCACGATCGCGGCCAACCCGTCCGCCATCGTCGTGAGCGCCAAAGCAGACCCGAACCACATCAACAACAATCCCAAACCCCAAAAAACCATGACCCCTGAAGAGATCAAAGCGATGCGCGAGAGCATCGAGAAGGAGGCCACCGAGAAGGTCGCCTCCGAACTGAAGGCCAAGATCGAGGAAATCCAGGCCAAGCAGGAGAAGATCGATGCACAGGAAAAGAGCATCGACAATCTCGACCAGACCATCAAAGCCCAGCAGGAGACCATCAAGGCCCTGGAGGAGAAGTTCAAGGAGAAGGCCCGCGAGACCTTCATCGGCGCTTTCAAGGCCGCCGTCGAGGAGCACAAGGAGGACATCGAGTCCCTCATCAAGTCCGGAAACCAGAACGGATCGATGAAATTTGAGTTCGGCTTCGAGCGCAAGGACCCGTCCAGCTACGACGTGACCGTGGCCGGCGACATCACCCGCATCGCCTGGGGCGGCGTCCTGGACCCGAAAATCTACGCGGCCCGCACCCCTGCCCTCCCGTTCTACGAGGTGTTCAACAAGCAGAACGTCAACGGCCTGTTCGTCCACTGGCTGGAAGGCACCTACACCGACCAGACCGACTACGTGGATGAGCTCGCCGCGATGAACGACGCCAACGCCGCCGCCGCGGAATCCTCCCGCAAGCTGGCCAAGTATGGCGCCCACATCCTCCTGTCCAGCGAGGTGACGGATTTCTTCACCTCCCTGTACGACTGGGCCCGCGGCAAGGCGCAGGACAAGCTGCGCGAGTTCGCCAACAAGGAAATCTACGCCGGCCTCGGCGCGGACACCAACAGCACCACCAAGAAAAAGATCTACGGCCTCAAGAGCCAGGCGACCGCTTTCAGCGGCATCGGCACCTACCAGGATGCAACCATCGCCGACCTCATCAAGGACGCGAAGCTCCAGGCAGCCAAGTACGGCTACAACCTCAATGTGGCCTTCATGAGCTGGGGCGACTACGCCACCCTGAACGGCCTGAAGGACGCCAACGGCCGCTCCATCTGGGACGACCGCGAGGAGGTCACCATCCAGGGCGTGCGCATCTTCCCGGACACCAACGTCAGCTCCGACGACATGCTGCTTGCCGACACCTCCGTCGTCCAGATCAAGGTCCGCCCGGTGTATGAGCTGGAGATCGTGCGCAACGCGAAGCTCGACGGCTGGGACGTGTACCTGCGCGGCAGCCTGCAGACCCTCGTTCCGAGCGCGGACCAGAAGGGCCTCATCTTCATCGACGCCATCAGCACCGAGCTCGCGTCCGTGAACACCGCCGGCCCGCTCAAGGCCGTGGCCGACGTCATGACCGACGTCCACGACGATACGAACCACGCCATCAAGACCAAGGCCGCTGGCGCTTAATCGACTGAACGATGCCCCGGCTGGAGCTCATATCCTTTGACGACGGCTTCTGCAGGTCCTACCTGGAGCAGTTCAAGCAGTACGCAAGCGTCCCGGACGACAGCCGGGACGCCCTGCTTGCCTCGCTGCTCAAGACCGCCGTGCTGAAGGTCCAGGAATCCGCGAACGTGGCCATCGCCGCCTGCACCTACCAGGTGACAGCGGCCGTCCCCGCCTCCGGCATCGTCCGGCTGTACATGGGCGGCGGCGACATCACCGAATGCGTGGATGCCGACGGCGACTTCGTCCGCTTCGATCCCCTGCCCGGTGCAAGGGTGCAGACCTTCCTCCGGACCGGGTACGTGAAGGTTACCTACCAGACCGTGCCCGTCGAAGGCGAACGTGAGCGGCTCCTGCCGACGGTGTTCCGCTACGGAACCGCCCTGTACGACGGGGAAGACCCGAAGGTGTTGAACATGATCCTGATGGAGGTACTGTAACCATGCTACGCACACCGAGAGGCGCACGGCGCTACAACGACCTGATCCAGCTCACCTGGTCGGAAGCGAGGGCGGACGAGTTCTCCCACGCGGAGATCAGTGAGCCGGAGGTGGTCCTGGAGGTGTACGCAGAGGTCCGGCAGATGAGCTCGACCAAGACGATGCTCACCTTCCAGCAGGCCGACGTCGTGGGCGTGGACATCGAGTTCCGCCTTCCCGGTATCAAGTTCAACGGCATCACCTGGCGCGGCCACGCCGTCCACTTCCCTCTCCCGGAAGTCCTCGACAACCGGGGGCGGGTGGTCCGGGTGTCCGGCTGGTACCAGGTGGACAATCCGCAGGTGTTATGACCGGCGGCGGAGCCATAGAGCTCGAAGGCCTGGACAAGCTGCTGAAGGCGCTGGAGAAATGCGACCGCGACGTGGTCGATGCTGCCCTCGCCGGACTTGAGGCCGGCGGTGCGGAGATCATCGCGGACGCCCAGGGAAATCTCCGCGAAAACGGGTCCGTCGTGACAGGACTTCTCCGCCAGAGCGGACGGGTGACCAGAAAGAAGGACGACATCAATGCGGGCTTCTTCGACACCACCAACAGGACCGGCTATGCGGAATACGTCGAATACGGACGAAGGGCGGGCAAGATGCCGCCGCCGGACGAGATCGGCGCCTGGGTGTACAAGAAGTTCCACCTGAAGGACTGGAAGACGGCCACATCCCTGGGATGGGCCATCGCCAAGAGGATAGCACAGGAAGGCACGCAGCCGCACCCGTTCTTCGGGCCGGCCGTCAAGAAGAACCACAACAGCATCATCAAGGCCGTGCGGGACGCCGTCCGGCGCAAAACGAAGTAACCGATGTCACTATTCAGCAGACTGTTCGCCAGGAAACCGGCCTATCACGAAAGCGCCTACGGTCCCGTTTACGCGGCCGTGGTCGCCCGTCTTGAGAGGCCCGGCGTCCGCGTCGGCAGGGGCGCAGCCTACCCCAGGATCGAGGTCCACACCATAACCGAAGGTGAAAGGCTCGACAAGGAGGGCATGCTGCGCCAGCTGTCGTTCACAGTCGAGAGCATCGGCAACGCCTCGCTGTCGGCGACCACCGCCATGAACGAGGAGAACGTCGAGCGCCTGACCGCGGAACTTGTGCTGCCGGATGGATGGCGCTGCCTGGGAGTGCTCCCGGACCAGCTCCAGGATCTCACGGAATCTGCCGACTCGGCCAAGATAATCTACCGCCTGCTCCAGGGCTTCACGGCCTACGTCGAGCGCGAAAAAACGCAACCAAACAACGAATAAAAGCATACAACTATGTCAGCAATTCTTGGAAATAAAAACAAGTTCTACCTGAAGTCCAGTTCTACTTACACCTGGCTGACCGGAGAGCAGAGCAATTCCGTGAACCGCACCCAGGAAGCGATCGAGGTCTCCGACAAATCCACCGATTGGGCGCAGTTCATCGGCGGCAAGAAAGGCGCGACCATCGAGGCGACGGTATTCGCGGACAACAGCGACAGCGCACAGGCCTCGATCCTTTCCAGCCTCGCCAGCGGCGACGACGTGGAAGTGTTCATCGGCCAGCTTTCCAACAACGCACCGTCCTCCGGAGACGCCGGAATGTGCGTGATCACCGCGATCAGCGACACCAACGACTTCGGCGCGGTGAGCACCAGGACCATCTCCCTGACGGTGAACGGAGCCCTCACCCACACCGGAGCATAGTCCTATGGTCCCGGTAAGAAAAACGGTGGAGATCAGCGAGGGGGTGAAGGTGGACCTGCTTTTCACCCCCCGCATTTCCGTGTACCAGGAGACCGTAGCGCCGCTGCCGGCGCTCGACGGGAACGCCGGCGTCGTCCAGGTGATGGAACGGTACGCGGACATCATGTACTTCGCCGCGCTCAATGCCTGGGAGCTTGACGGACACGGGACCGCCGAGGACTTCCCGCACAAGCGGGGCGACTTTCACGGATGGATGGCGGCGGACCCGAAGGGCTTCGCGGACGGTGTCAATTTCGCCGTCTGCGCCCTCACCGGCAAGACGGCAAGGCAACTCGTCGCCGACGAGGAGAAACGCCGCGAAAAGGCCGCGGAAACGCCGAAGAACGAGGAAGGCGAGCCGGAAAAAAAAAAGAGATCCTGGATTTACCGGATTACGCACCGATCGAGGCGTTCCTCGTAGGTCGGTGCGGCAAGACTGAAAGGGAGGCCGGTCTCACCTCCTTCCGGGAATACCGGATGCTCCTGGACGGCCGGGAGCATGAGACCAGGGAACGGATGGAGCTGGCGCGGTGGATCTGCTACAACCTGTACGCGATGAACCCGTACATCAAGGGACAGAAGGCCAGCAACCCGAAGTCATACATACGCTTCCCCTGGGAGCAGATGACGGCGGAGGAAGCGAACGCAATGAGGGAGAAATGCCACGTGACCGAATGGGAACAGGCGGAACTTGACAGGATTTTCAAGGAGGTATTCGGCAATGAAAATAGGCGATCTATGGGTCAAGCTGGGCCTGAAAAAGGATGAGTTTGACAAAGGTATAAAGGAGGCCGGGGACCAGGTCGCCGGCTCCGGCGGCTTCGTCGGGAAAATAAAGGGCATGAAAGGCGTTGCCATCAACGCCTGGCTTGAAATCGCCAAAGAAGCGGTCCACATGGCCGACGTCATCGCCCACACCACACAGCGGCTCGGAGACGTCTGGGACAGGACCGTCGCAGGCATGAAGGGCGCCTGGAGCACGTTCATTTCCGCCATCAATTCCACCGACTTCTCCAACCTCGGAAAGCGCATCGCCAACTCCTTCCGCGAAGCGCAGCAGCTGGCGTCCATGAAGGACGCGGAGTTCGAGGTAATGAACAGCATCGAGCTCCAGAAGTCTGCCATGAAGGATGAGCTCGCCGTTCTCCGTGTGCGGATGCAGAATCAGAAGCTGTCCCAGAGGGAACGGGAGAAGGCCGCCCAGGAATACCTTGACAAGGTCAAGACCATCTACGAACAGGAGGCGGACTACCGAAAGAAATACAGCATCCAGGCGCAGAACACCTGGCTCACCGGCGCAGGCGTAAGGGAGACAAAGCGAAACCGTGAAACACTCCAGTCCTTCCTGACGAACATAGCCCCGGACGCCAACTTGGTGAGCGCCCTGGACGAATTCAAAAAGAACGGATACCGCTACGCCAACGAATCGCAAAAAACCCTCCTGGAAGGTCTCAAAGCGCAGGCGGGCGTCAACCTGGCGACGCTTTCAAAGATTGCAAACTACTACCAGAGCACGAATGACAATCAGGCGAAGATGCTGGTGGATGCAATCGTCGCAGAACGGGCTGCCGCCGGCGCGTTTAACGAGGAAACCAGACGGGTCCAGACCCTGGGAAACAATGCCGTGACCACAGGCGGCGGAGGCGGCGGGAACGTCCCTGCTATCAGCGCCTTCGAGATGGCGATCATCCGTGCGAAGGAACGGCTCGACGACGTCCTGGAGGACACTATGGCGGAAATCGACGACGAGCTCACAGACATGAACGAGAGCATCGAGTTCGAGCCCGTCGAGATCGTCCCGCCGGACATGACCGAATGGGACAAGTTCTACGACAAATACAGCTCCGATCTCCAGCGAATGCAGGATCTGCTCGCGGAGTTCCGAGACGCCGCGATCCAGGGCTTTTCCGACGCGGTGCAGGAGCTTGCAGACCAGTTCGCCGGACTTAACGAAATCAACCCCGGAAAGGTGGTCCAGGCGCTGCTCACGCCCCTGGCGGACATGGCCATCAAGGAGGGCGAGATCCTCATTGCCCAGGGCATCGGCGTCGAAGCATGCAAGGAAGCCCTGGAATCCCTGAACGGATATGCCGCAATCGTGGCCGGCACGGCCCTCGTCGCAATCGGCGCCGCAGCAAAAAGCGGCCTCGCAGCCCTGGCGCGGTCAGGCGGAAGCGCCACGGCGACCACCAGCTATTCCAGCTCCGGATCATCCGCCGCCCAGACGCAGACGATCCAGACGGAAATGACGGTGTACGTGACCGGAAGGCTGTCCGGTACGGACATCCTCCTGTCCGGACAAAAGACACAGAACAACTGGAACAGGTAACGACATGGCGAGTTACGGACTGAAATACTACGCGGAGTTCCAGAACACGCGGAAGCAAAACTACCGGCTGGACATCTACCAGCGCGGTTACAGCGGCAGCGCAACGGCTATCAAGACACTGTGCGGGTGCGTCCTGGAGATCCAGGGGGCGCAGGGAAACGTAACAGCGCCCATCGTCAAGACGCAGCTCCGCTTCTCTATGATCGACGCCTGGGACGAAACCGGCTCCGGGAAATGGGGTAACTGGAGTGAGTTCTACACCCCGGACGCGACACTGTACAAGGTGAGCATTTCCGACGGCGACGGCGTCATGTGGACCGGCTACGTAACGCCGGACAGCTGGCAGGAGGACCTGGGCTACCGGACAGCAATCACCGTAACCGCCAGGGACAACATCGGTCACCTGAAAGACTTCCAGTTCGACATGACGCCGAACGGCGACGGCCTTGTACAAATAAGCGACCTGCTCGACGAGGCGATGGACAAGATCGAGTGCGCCATGACCGTAACCATAGCACGGACAGGCCTCGGCCCGGAGAGCACGCAGAACATCGTAGCAAACGGCGAATACCTGCACGAGGCATATATAAACGCCGCACTCTTTGACGGGATGAACTGGTACGACGTCCTGGAACGGACCCTGGAAGCGACGGGAATGTGCCTGCGCTGGGTGGGCGGCGACAAGATCGAGATCACCTACCTGCGCAACATGCCGGCGATGGGCAGCCCATACGCATCGCCGGGCTACCAGACGCTGGAGTTCTACGGCGGCTCCCTGGAGTTCGAGCCGGCCGTCAAGCAGATTATAGAAGAAGTGGATTTCAAGCCGCAGAAGGAAGTCCCCCTGGAAATCCTTTCTGGATTGCAATACGGATCATCAACGACATACCGATGCAAGGTGGAAGGGAACGAGCTGCCTGCCGGCGGCCGAGTTTCCGTACCGGAGCACGACGCGCCGGCGGACGTCTTATCTTCCGGCGGGGACAGCGTATGGGTCGCCGGATATAACATGTTCGACCCCAGCGATAGACAGGCATACGACTTCTTGAAGCGTGACGAAGGCGTGGACGGATGGAAGGAATACCCCATGATCCCTTCCAACTACACGACCGACGATTACATCAACAGCCGGTTCCAGTTCAAGACGCGGACGGCCGCCATGAAGATAACGGTCAATTTCACACCGCACCCGCTTTCGATTGGACACAGCGGAAGCGACAACGGGAAGATGATTGCGCCAGGATATTCCCTGTCCGAAATCAAATACCAGGTCCGCTATTTGAGCGAGGACAACAGCACCGTCCGCTATTGGGACGGAGGTTCCTGGACCACGAACGTAAATGCATCCCAAACGAGGGAATACGATGCGCAGAACGAATACGGGACCGCCCTTGAAATTGAGCTTGCGGAGTGTTCCGACATTGAATCTGGAACGCTCATCGTCTGCTTCTTCAATATCAAGTACAAAATTTGGTACAGGGGCGGCGACGGCGTCTATGCCAGGGTTCAGTCCATCCTTATAGGGCTCACTTCGACACGGGCGGTGGACAGCGACCGGGTGACGACCGTAAACAACGACGCATACAACGTGCAGGTTGAACGGCACCCGCTGTTCGGCGCCCTGTCCAGGGAGGTCGGCTTCGTGAAACCGACGAACTATCTCGCCGCCATCTACTATTATCCGAGCGGGTCGGACACCCCGGAGCAATACCCGTACATGGTCCATTTCAACGGACAGTCTGCATCAAGGGCGGTTCCGCTTCCGGTCCTCATCCACGAGCAGATCCTCTGCTACCGCCACGGCGCTGCGCGGGTGCTGAACGGCCGGTGCGCACCCATAAACAAAACCGCCTGGGACATGACTACGCTATACAGGTACAAGGGCGTCACCTACCTGCTCCAGGGCGGGACCCTGGACATGTTCTCCGGCATCATGGATGGCGCGGTCCTGCATGAGTTCGTCGCTTTCGACACACTCTGGACCGGGACGCCATCCTACAACGGCGACACCACCTACAACACCGACACCCCTGGCACCGGCTATTCAGGCGGCAACAGCGGAGCCGGAGCTGCTGGCGGAGCTGGCCTGCCGGCGGTGACGGGAAGCGACGACGGCAAGGTCCTGACGGTCGTGAACGGCGCCTGGGACAAGGCGGCGGTGCCGACTGAACTGCCATCGGTGGCAAGCACCGATAACGGGAAGCTCCTGGAAGTTGTGGCCGGACAATGGAGCGTCGGAGCCAGGCGCGACGACCTTCCGACCGTCATGCCGGCTGACGCCGGGAAGATCCTGCGCGTCACCGATAACGGGTTCTGGGCCGTGGTCGAGCCGCAATACATGAAATACGTCAGGCTGCCCAGCATTTCGGACTACAACGCACTCAGCCAGAAGGACCCTGCAACCGTCTATTTGATTGGGACGCCGTCGGTTAATTACATCTACCTCTATACGCAACTTATATGGTCGGAAAACTGACCGAATGATACACCATGGGAACAATTACACTACCGAATTTCCGCACCACCGCGGACGTGACGATGAACACCCGGCTGAAGGACGGCGGGGTGTACATCGACTGGGCCGGCCTGACGGACATCAAGGCGTGGCTCTATTCCGACGCGCAGAAGACCAAAGCGGGTCGCTGCGTCGTGTCTATCAACCAGGCGGACAGCACGAAGCTCGTCTGTGAATACTCGGCCACGAAGCCGCAATATCTCGGCGTGCAGCGCCTGATCGTGCAGGCGAAGTACATGGGCCGGACAAAGACCTACGACAAGCCGGTCTTCAATTTCGTGCCGCGCACTGCGGACCAGAATGGAACCCAGATCGTAATCGACGACCCGGTGGTGGACGTGGAGATTTCGGTGGAGGATGTTTCCAGTTCCCTCATCGAGCAGCTCGTCGCGGACTGCATCAAGGCGACGGAGGAGGCGCAGGAGGTCGTGGATACGTCCAGAGGCCCTCGCGGATTCTCCGCCTATGAGGTCGCCGTCCAGAACGGCTTCGAGGGGACGGAGGAGGAATGGCTGCTGTCCCTCCAGGGAAAGAGCGCCTACGAAATCGCCGTCGAACTCGGGTATGAAGGGACGGAGGAGCAGTGGATCGCCTCGCTGAAGGGCGATCCCGGAACGACCCCTCACATCGGCCAGAACGGAAACTGGTTCATCGGGGACGTCGATACCGGGGTAGCAGCCGGAGGCCAGAACGGTGTCACCCCGCACATCGGCGACAACGGCCACTGGTATATCGGCGATGTGGACACCGAGGTCATCGCCGAAGGGCACGACGGCGAGGACGGAACGACCCCGCACATCGGCGACAACGGGCATTGGTTCATCGGCGATACGGACACCAATGTGGTAGCCGAGGGCCATGATGGTGAAGATGGTGCAGATGGCAGTCCCGGCATAACCCCCCACATCGGGGCGAACAGGCACTGGTTCATCGGAGACACGGACACCAATGTGGTCGCGGAAGGTCAAGACGGAGCCCCAGGGCAAGATGGTTCCGACGGCACTGACGGAACAGACGGCATCACGCCGCATATAGGTTCTAACGGAAACTGGTATATCGGGGATGATGATACGGAAGTTCCCGCCACAGGCCCGGCAGGCCAGGATGGCTCTCCGGGCATCACCGCTGAAGATGTGGAGGATGTCCAGGACATCGAGGAGACGCTTGCCGCGGTCGCGTTGAAGAAGACCGCGCAGACACTCACGTCCGCGGAGAAGGCACAGGTCTGGGAAAACCTTGGACTTGACGACATATCCGGAAAGGCGGACAAGATTCTCGTTGCCGATTCCGTCCCTGTTGGCGGTATGCGTCCGAATACCTTCTATAACCTCGGAACTCTTACCGGGTCCGTGTCGATAGAATTTTCCGTAGCACCCGACAACACCATCTACAATGAATGGATGTTCCAGTTTGAAACAGGAACGACCGCACCGACAATTACCTGGCCCGCCGCTATAACGTCATGGCTCGGAGGTTCTGCCCCGACGATCAACGCTTACAAGAAATACCAGGTGTCCGTTGTGAATGGACTGGCGGTGATAGGAGATTTCTGATATGAGCGGATTTCGTAGGATGCTGTTTGCATCACAAGCATCAGGTGGCGGCGGACTTCTTCCACCCGGATACACCCAAACGGAGTATACGGAGTTCGCTAACGCCGCTTTTGTATCGACTGGAATAAAAACCACCAACCAGAGCCGAATAGAGGCGGGAGTTCTTTCCATGGACACCAATAACGGTTATCTCTGGCGGAGCGACGGTTCTTCAAGTTTATCTACAAACACGTCGGCATATATGTCCTCATCAGGGGGCTGGCGATTTGGCAGCAAGTCGGTCAATATAGTTGGAAGTCTCTTGCGCGGTTCAACTTTTCATGACGTGATCCAGAAATCGGATGGAATATGGATTGACAATGAAAAGAAAGGTTCATATTCCGGAGTGTCTGCGTTCACTTCTTCAAATAATCTTTCATTTGGTACTACTACCGAAAACGGGGTAAGGCGTTTCACCTATTTCCGTCACATCAAGAACGGGGTGACCGTCAGCGATTATAGATCGTGCAAGCGGGACTCCGACGGGCAACCCGGTATGTTCGACCTCGTTACGAGAACTTTTCTGCGTGGGACTACGGCAGGCCCCGTATTAACAACATAAATCGGTAAGATATGGCAAAGACAGTTACACTCAAACAAGAAATAAACGGCGTAGAGCATACCATCTACCCGCAGACCGTTCCGTCCCAGGTGGTAGATCCGCTGACCGGTCGGAGCATGGAGGAACTGTGGAACCTTGACGACAGGATCTACGAGGTCGTCCAAGCGCTCCCGGTCTCGAACATCCAGGAAGGGAAGCTGTACCTCGTCCAGACTTCTACTCCGGGGACATACACGCAGTATGTCTGGAACGGTATTGCCTGGCAGAACCTTGGAAATGCGGCCATCAACCTCGTCGTGGAAGACACTCTCAACTCCGGCTCAAAGACAACCGGACTTTCCGCATATCAGGGCCGGGAACTGAAATTCATGCTCACCGGACGAAAGGTCATCACCGCCAATGAGGGGTTTCAACACTACAAAGACGGCTATCAACTCAATGCGAGTTCGAGTGTTGTTGGATTGAACATAGATAATGTTTCGACAAGCGCCCAGAGTGGCCGTATAAATGTCAAGATTCCTATTTCCGGATATAAGAAAGTTCAATTCTATGCGTACAGCTCTTACTATGGCTACGGCTCTCTTATTATAGATGCGGAAGGAACAGTCCTCGCCGCTTATACGAGGTCTACAGGCGAGACTATTACTGTCAATATTCCAGAAGGCGCGGAATATCTTGTGTACTCGACACTGACTGCGACCTCCCAACTTACATTGTATGGGGATAGCGTAATCCCAGCGGTCGTGGATAACAACATCATCGCATCCGATCAAATCTTCGGAGCAGGAGATACCATTGTTGATTACGACATTCCCATAAGCAAGGGGGACTATATACATATAGACTTCCCTAATGGGAACTGGGCGTCGACTTACAGTAGAGACAACTACTATAAGTTCTTGTTCAATCTTTACAATAAGGTTGGAGAGACCGCGACTTATGTGGAGTTATTCGGGATGTGTAGAGAGTCGTGGACAATCCCCGCTTATGGTTACGACTTTTATGCAAGCCCGCGAATCACTGCGTCATATAATACATTAAGGCTTCGTTTTAGGGCGACTTCCGGCACTACCGTTCCATTTATCGTCACCCGCTTGTCCAAAGAGGAACCCAAGCCATATTTCGCCGATGAAATCTCCAATTCCGTTACGAAAGTAAAGGCACGCCAGACAACATCTTCGTTAACCTTCGGGATGATTACCGACCTGCATTATCGTTCTATCCGGGTCAACACCAGTTGCCTACCGCCATTTGCACAATACTCGCCACTCGCCGCGATTCTTTCTATGAGGAAATTTGCGTCACTTGTCAGAATGGACAATGTGGTCTGTCTTGGCGATGGTATTGATGGGCGACGGACTGCAAATATAGGGAAGGTAGATGCTTCGGATTTATCCGAGTTTTTCTCTTTTGTCGAAACGCCTCTCATCTATGCAGTCGGGAATCACGACGATAACCGATACTATACGGGTGAAGAAGGTGATAGAATATTTAATCAAGGAGAAATCTACGCGAATTTCGTCCAGCAAGTTGACGAACGCACGAGCCTCGGAGGGTCGATGAACGGGTGCAATTACTACCGCGACATTGAGCGTCACAAGGTTCGGTGTATTGTCCTTATGTCAATCAATTTTAGCGGTGCTTATGAATATACCTCTGCGACAAGGACTTGGCTCACCAATGCCCTTTCGTCTATGCCAGAAGGATACAAGGCTGTCGTGTTTACTCATATTCCTCCGCCCGCAGCGCACAACTGGAGTACGGAGGGTGCGCCAACCGGAGGTGCTGCGACGGCGACTATTCTTGAGAATAATGCCGATAAGATAATCTGCGTTTTCGATGGGCATCTTCATGTGGATAATGTCTATGTCAAGCCGTATATTTCCGTCAACATGTGTTGCCAGAAAGTGTACAACTCGACAGTTAACGGGAATCCCGTCGGCTCTGCGGCCCCGGAGGGTGCTTGGTGGCCCGTCCGTGAGGCTGGTACGAAGAACGAGCTCCTCTGGGATGCCGTCGTTATCAACCAGGAGGAAGGGCTTCTCTCCTGCATCCGGGTAGGTGCTGGCGTTGACAGGTATATCCACTACAATCCGATTGAGGTGGCGGCTGGCGGAACAACCACGCTCACGCCCGTTGCCATCACCGCGGACTCCTGGGCGGTCCTCGACAGCGAGGCTTCTGCAATCTCTATCGCAGACGGCGTGGTGACGGTGGACGGCTCTGCTACCGTCGGCTCCCGCCTCATGGCGAAGGCCGTTGACGCGAACGGCAATTTCGAATACTGGTGCATCAAGGTGGTGTCCGGTAGCTAATCGTAAGACAACCAGGGGCCTCCGGGCCCCACAAAACCAAACGCATGGAAAAGAAACTCAAATTCATGAAATGGGCCTTCGCCCTGACGGCGATCGTCTCCGCTGTCGTTTTCATCATCGTCGGCGCAATCGCCCCCGTCGAGGCCGGGATGAGCACCTTCGGCCACTGGCTCAAGACCTTCTTCGGATGGTGCTGGGTGACGGCCATCCTCGAGACCTTCATGTACACCATCGGCCAGGTCGCCTGGCATTGGATGGACGACTACAAACAGCTGTACGGGAGCCGGTGGTTCATCGAAGGGGTCAAGGCCGACTTCAAGTACATCAGGGAGCAGGTCACCTGGAAGAAAGTCCTCAAGTATGTCCTGATCTATGTCGGCTTCTTCGCCGTGTGCCTGGGCATCTTTGCAGCGATTGAATGCCTGGTGCCGTGAGGCGGATCTGGTCCTGGTTGAGACGCGACGGGCTGCTGCACATCGAGAGCTGCGCCCTGGTTGCCGTGGCCTGCGGCCTTTTCCTTCCATGGTGGCTGGCGGGCGTCATCTCGCTGGCCGCCGGGGCCGGAAAGGAGGTATGGGACATCCGGCACGGCGTCGCTTCCTGGCATGACGTGATCTGCGACCTCATAGGGGTCGCCATAGGAACGATTGTGACATGGCTGTACTGCTTTCTCTGATAGCGATCGCCCTGGCCGTCATCCTGGGCGTGGCGGCGTTCCTGCTCGCGCTCCGGGTCAGGTACGTCGAGGAAATCTTATACAAGAACCGCGGGGTCCTCGAGATCCCCGAAGAACATGAATGAAATGGAAACGTTGATTCGACTCGCAGAGGTGTTCGGGACGGCCGTCGCGGCCTCCTGGATCACCCGCATCCTGACCATCCGCGCAAGGGTGAGGCAGGAACAGGCCGACGCCGACAAGAAGGAGGAGGAGGTGAAGTCGGACCAGATCGACAACATCGAGAGGATGGTCGAGAAGGCCTACAAGCCCATCATCGAGGACCTGACCGAACAGATCCGGAGACTCCAGGATAAGGTCGACAAACTCGAGGAGGACAAGGACCGCCAGAACGAGCGCATCGAGGAGCTGGAGGGGGAGAACCGGGCGCTCCGTTCGGTCCTCCGCGAGGCGCGTCCGGACCTTGTCCCGAGCCGTCGCGGCCAGAACGGCAAGAAGGCTCCCAGGAGCGAGGACGGCAAGTTCGTCAGGAAGGAGGAATCATGATCATAACGAGACAGGATATCCTTGAGGCCATCCGGCCGTACTTCGACGTCGACGAGCTCGTCTGTCCCCACGCGCTGGCCAAGTGGGGACAGGCTTCGTGGCAGTTCCTGGACACCGATTACCTGTACTGCCTGCTGATCATCCGGCGGGACATTCTCCAGCGCCCGATGTGGTGCAACGGGAAGGGGAAGACCGAGCGCGGCCTCCGGTGCAATCGGTGCTCCGTCGTCCGCGGCAAGTCCGGCGTCTATCTCTCCGCCCACTGCCTCGGGAAGGCCGGCGACTTCGACGTGACCGGCATGACCGCCGAGCAGGCGAGGATGAAGATAAAGGAGTGCGCCGCCCTGCTTCCGTGCCCCATCAGGATGGAGGCGGGCGTGAACTGGCTCCATTTCGACGTCCTGCCCCAGTACGGGGTGACGCAGACAGTGTATGAATTCAAGGCATAATCGACATGAAATTCAGTGAAGTATTAGAGGCCCTTCGCAATGGAGAACGCCTCACCAATTCAAGCCTGTCTGGAACAGGCTTTATCGTGCGCCATGTTCCTACGTATGTGGACAAGGAGGTCATCCCGAAGATGAGCAGCCTCCCTGAAGAAACGAAGGAGTTCTTAAAAGACCGCGGAGACATCCGTTTCGTCGACCAGGTCCTTCTCTTTCGGTGGAGCCCCATGCAGGAAGCATATATCGCGACTGGCTACATCCCGACCTGGTACGACATCTTCCGCGAAGACTGGACAATCGCGTAAAGGGCGAAAAAAATGGGCCGGAACTTTCGCCCTTTCGCGCTGCTGCTGTGTGCGGCCGTCGCCGCTTCAGCCGTGTCCTTCTGGGCGGGGCGCGCCGCCGGCCTGAGGGAGGCGCCGTCCGGGAAGCCGGACACAGTCACCGTGACGAAGTGGCTTCCGGCCCCCATCCCGGAGCCGGACTCGACCATGCTGAAGCCGAAGGTCGTCTACCTGCACAGGGCCGTGCATGACACGACCTTCGTCCACGACACCACCGCCGTCCACGATTCCGTCCTCGTTGAGGTCCCCATCACAGAGAAACGCTACGAGGCGGAGAACTACCGGGCGACGGTCAGGGGATTCCGTCCGGAACTCGTGGACATCTGGGTGAGGGAGACGTCGACCACGATCCGCGTTCCTTATCGGAAGCGCTGGAATCTCACCGTCGGCCCGCAGGTGGGAATCGGCTATACCCCGGCGGGGGTGCAGCCCTATGCCGGCGCCGGCGTCACGTTCGGATACTCGTTCTAAGACCCACATCCCCGCCGAGGGGTTTGTAATCAGTGTTAAGTTTTCGTTCGCAAGCCCTGGCCGTGAGGTCCGGGCTTGTATCTTTTTGCAAAATAATTGTAATTTTACTATTAAAAAATTTGCACGGTAATAGAATTATTGCTATCTTTGTAGTGCCAAACGATACGTAATATGAAGTACAACGAATTGCACAGGCTCATCAGAGCGAACGGCTGGGAAAAAGTAAGGCAGATGGGGACCAGCCACGTGATTTACAGGAAAGGCTCCATCACCTACCCGGTTCCCGACCACGGGGCGAAAGAGGTCGGAAAGGGGCTGGAACTGAAAATCAGGAAGGAAATGGGGCTGAAATAAGCCCCTCTCCTTCCATCCATATAGACAAACAACATCACGAAACAATGAAACAGATAGAAGCAATCATCGAAAGGGCGTCCGACGGCACCTACACCGTCTACTGCAAGGACGAAATCTTCTCCGGCGCCGGAGACACCATCGAGGCCGCGAAGGCCGACATGGAGCAGCAGATGGCCTTCTATAAGGAGACCGCTAAAGAAGAGGGGTTCAAGTATCCGGACTGGCTTGACGGAGAATACTCGGTCGATTACACCGTCGACATGACCAGCCTGATGGCGTACTACGTCGGAAACGGGATCTTCACCCTCGCCGGCCTGGAGAAGGTGACCGGAATCAGCCAGAAGCAGCTCTGGGCATACCTGAACGGAACGAAGCCGCGCAAGGCTCAGCAGGACCGCATCGCGTCCGGACTCCGTTCCCTGAACAGAGACCTTTCCACCATATTTGCGTAATCGTTTGGCGACATTACCGTATGGTGAGCCCCGGAGAAATCCGGGGCTTTTTTTCTTCGGGAAATGGAAAGAAAAGTGCATTTTTCGGCAATATATTAACGAAATGTGCAATTTCTTTGCATAATTCGGAAATTTACCCGGCGTTTCCGGCAATCTGCCTCCTCAGTTCCTCGAAGCTGCGGCTCAGGATGTCCTGGACGGTCTGCTGCCTCTTCCCGTAGAGGACGTAGTCGATCACCTGCCGGTTCGCCCTGTCTATCTTCGAGCGGTCGAAGTTGATGTAGATGTCGGTGACGGTCCCTCCGGAGTGCCCCATCGCGGCGGCGATGGTCTCCCGCGGGATCTCCAGTTCGGCGGCGATGGTCGCCCAGGAGTGCCGCGCCCAGTACATGGAGAATCCGGGAAGTCCGAGTTCTGCGGCGACCTCCTTCAGGACGTTGTCCACCTTGGACGTCCAGTGGTGGGTGCAGGAGTACGTGTCGAGGGGGTTGAGGAGCCAGTCCTTCCCCCTCAGCCGCTCGATGACCTCCATGCACTCCGGCTCCACCTTGATGCTGTAGGGCCTGCCGGTCTTCGCCCGCCGGTACTCGAGGCGTCCGTCCTCGATTCCGGTGGCGTGCACGAGGTCCTCGGTGTTCATGCCGATCAGGAGGAAGGAGACCTCGAAGAAGTCGACGTATCTCTTCTTCCAGGCGGGGAGGTCGGCGGAGAACAGGCGGCGCAGCCTGTCGGCGGGCAGGCAGCGCTTCGCGGTCGCCTCGCCCCGGATCTCGTAGTTCAGGAATGGGTAGTGCTGCGTGATGCCGCGCTTGCGTGCGTGGTTGAACACGGCGCGGATGTTCCTGAGGTGGATGTTCCTGGCGTTCTTCTTCGGCGAGGTCACGGCGAGGAACGAGTCGAAGCGGTCGAGCCATCCGATGCTGATGTCGGCGAAGGACAGCCGTTCCGCCCTGGGGTCGAAGGCGAGGATCCGCGCGACGGTGGCCATGTAGATCTCGGTCGTCCTCGGCTTCGGCCTGGTGGAGGCGAACTTCCTGAAGACGCCGAGGAACCGGTCAGGCTCCCTCTCGCCGGGGGTCATCTCCTCCAGGATCCTGTCGCGGACCTCGCGGGCCGTGAGTCCGTCGAGTTTCCGCCTGCGCTGCAGGTCCAGGAGGATGGTGTCGACGTCGGCCTTCTTCAGTTCGGCGGAGACCTGGACGGCGGCGGACTTCGCCTTGAGCGCTCCGGCGTCCCAGTCGGAGGGGAGGAGGCGGATGCCGGTGGAGAGGTAGGAGACCGTGCGGTCCTTGGTGATGGAGATCTTGAGGAGGGCGGATTTCCCGGGCGCGGTCTTCCGGGTGTCGAGATAGAATTTCGTGGTGATCATGGTTTGAGAAGATGTTTGAGAAAGTCGCAAACAAGTCGCAAACAGAAAGTGCCTATTTTGCACGTTTTTGCACGAAAATGCACAACTGTTGCCTTTTTTTTATTGAAGCAAAGCGGTTGTGCAAATCTCTTAACCGATTGATAATCGGAGTTTTATGTCGCGGAGAGAGCGAGATTCGAACTCGCGATACCCTTTTGGGGTACACACGCTTTCCAGGCGTGCCTCTTCAGCCACTCGAGCATCTCTCCAATACGTGTCCCGGGAAATCGGGACTGCAAAGGTAAGCATTTTTTCCGGAAGTGCAAGTGCCGGAGGCTCAATTTTTCATGCCGATTTTCATGCCGACCTATAAAGTCAGGCTGTGGTCGATGCAGCCGGGGTATTCTTCCGGGTAGTGCGTGACCATCACGAGGGTTTTGCCGGGGGCGCCGCAGTAGCGGTCCAACAGGGTCTTCACATGCTGCCGCTGCGGCTCGTCCAGCCCTTGCAGGGGTTCGTCCAGGATGTAGAGGGGCGGGTCCTTGACGAAGGCGCGGGCCACCAGGCAAAGGCGCTGCTCCCCACTGGAGATCCTCAGGAAAGGCCTGTCCGCCAACTGACCGATTCCGAACTCCTCCATCCACCGCCGGGCAATCTCCCGCTGCTCGGCGGAAGGGTGCCGGAACAGGCCTTCCGTATCGAAATGTCCGCTGGTGACGATATCCAGCGCCGGAGCGTCCAGCCGGAAGGCACGATGGAGTTCGGGGCTTACGAAGCCGATCCTGCGCTTGATGTCCCAGATTGTCTCGCCGCTGCCGCGGGGCCTGCCGAAGAGTTCGATGTCGTGGGCATAGGCCTGGGGATTGTCGGCATTGATGAGGCTCAGGAGCGTGCTCTTGCCGCTGCCGTTGGCTCCGGTCAACGCCCAGTGCTCGCCCTCGCGCACCGTCCAGTTCAGGGAATCCAGGATGATCCGCCCGCCATAGCGGATGGTCACGTTCCGCAGACGGATGACGGCAGGCGGAAGGACCCGGTCCAGGTATGCTTCCCGCGGCTCCTTCTCCCCAGCCTTCCCATCCACGACGGGAATGACATGGGTGATGAAAGACGGTATCTCCGCAGGTCGGGACAGGACCAGCACGATGGTCATGGAAGCCGCCAAGGCGGCGAGAAGGTCCGTCAGCAAAGCCCGTGTCCGTGGGTCCAGGCCCATGTAGGGATTGTCCACCACAAGGATCTCCAGTCCGCCCAGCAGGGCCCGTGTCAATTGATACTTGCGCAGTTCTCCGGATGAAAGCGTCACCAGGGGCTTGTCCAGCAGTTGCTCCATCGAGAACAGGGACGTCAGTTCATGCACCCGAAGGAGTGCAGCCTCAGGGTCCTTGCTTTCGGCGGCTTCCTGACGCAGCGCCTCGCCCGCGGAAGGCGGGTCGCCTTCGAGCGTGAACAGGTTCCAGCGCTGCTGCATGAAGAAACTGCGGTCACCGTAACTGCCGTACGAATCCCGGAAAGAAATGTATTTCGCACCGGTCCGGCCCGCAAAGACAGACGCCAGCCGGCTCTTGCCGGAGGCATTCTCCCCCACCAGGGCGACCTGTTCACCGCAACGGATATCGAGCGTGTCCATGGGAATCACTGCTGGGCGATCACCTGCTCCGCAGCGGCGCAGAGGGCATCGTAGAAATCCTGGCCGTAGGCGGCGATGAGGGGCTCCTTCAGGAACTGATAGACGCGGATGCCTTCGCGACGCCCTTTTTCGAAGGCGCATCGGCAGATGTCCCAGCGGTGCAGGTTCAGGCCCAGTCCGCCGTTCCGGAGTTGCACCACGCGGATGGGATACAACTGGCAGGAGATGGGTTTCCGGAAGGTCGATTTGCCCGCGAAGAACTGCCGTTCGATGGAGCAGAAGCAGTTGCCGTCCTCGAAATGGCAGAAGGCGCACTCCTCGCTGCCGGTCACGAGCGGCGTGACAAGGTCTCCGTCCCGGTCGATTTCGAAGAAGCCCTTCTCCTCCACCGCCTGCCTGCCTTCCGGGCGCATCAGGGGGGCGAACGCGTCATAATTGACCTCGATGGGATCCAATTCCTCCTCCTTCAGCGGGGCGCCGCTGTCACCGACAATGCAGCACTGTCCCTTGCAAACGGGATAATCGCAGGCAAAATACTCCAGGATGACATCCTCCGATACCAGGATGTCCCCGATCTCGACAATGGTTCCGAAAGGTCGTTTATGTCCCATCACTCGATGACGATTTCCGCGGTCGAGCCGACCGCGAGGGTGGACAACATCTCTTTCACGCGGGCGGCGGTGACGCCGTTCACGCTTTCCTGATAATGGGTGACCAGGTCCTTGCCGACGCCATAGCGGACGACGAGGGCCGTCAGGACGGTCTCGGGCTCGGCCAGTTCCTGGTTCATTCCGGCAAGGGCCATCGCCTTGAGGGCGGTCAGGTCCTTGGCGGAGACGGTTGATGCGGCCGCCTGCCTGATTCCCTTCCGGACGGCGTCGAGGTCGGTCCCTCCCTCACAGGAGAGGAACATCCACAGCCGTTCCTGGGGATAGGTATGGAAACCGGTCGTCACTTCCGCCGACATACCGGTCCCTTCCAGGGCTGCCACCAGGTTGCGGCGAAGTACCTCGACCGCAACTTCGGCCGTCGCATAATTGACACCGGAAAGTGGATACTCCGCATCCAGACGCACATAGACCCCCTTACCGGCTCCCGGCTCCCGGTGTGTGACAACACCTGCGCGAGGCTGGTAGCGGAGTGTCTTGCGCGGCGCAGTGCCGCGCTGCGTACGGAACCCGCCGATGTATCGGAGCAATGTCCTACGCACGGTTGCCTCATCCACATCCCCCACGACAATCAGCATCCCGTCGTTCATCCGGGAGAACAGCGCCTCGTAGAACTGGGCGGCTTTCGCCTGCGTCCCGGGATTCAGTCCCGAGACATACTTCTTCGCCGAATAGTTGAACCCGGGATACATCATCGCGTAGAGCCGGTTATCGACAGGCTCCTGCGCCCATTTCGCGTTCCGGAGGTAGATGTCGAATTCGCCCCGATTCACCGTCCGCCCGTTCGCGAGGGCGAGCAGCGCCTTCATGAGCGTAGGCAGTTTGGAAGAGGGAGCCTCTCCATGGATGGATGTATAGGTCAAGGCGACCTGGGTGTCCATGCTGATGCCGTTTACGGCCAGATGGTCCCGGAAATCGGGAGCGGCCAGGCCGCCCGCGTCATACAGGGACAGCATGTCGCCGAAATAGCCGCCCTCCCCTTCCGTCAGGCCGCTGACGCCGGACAGGCCGCCGCCGAGGAGAAGCGCGTACTGGAAAGTCTGCCGGCCGGGCACTTGCTTGTACACCACCCGCATTCCGTTGGAGAACGTCCAGAGAACGCCGCCGGAGACGGGTTCGGGCTTGGTCTCCTTCAGTTTCACCCTCGGACAGCCCACCTCCAGGCCGGAGGTGTCCTTCTGCCAGGAGTAATCCTTCGCCTCCTTGAACGTGGACCCGTACAGATAGGCCAGGTTGTACTGGAACAGGGCGTTGTCCTCGTCCAGCGTGTCCAGGCGGGCACGGTATTCCAGCGTCAGGTTGGAAAGTTGGCTCAGAAGGGAGGTCGCGAACTGGTTGAACAGGCGCGTCTCCGTGCTGTCAGGCAGGTTTTTGCGGGCGAAAAGACGCGTTTCCTCGCTGTAAGGGGCCAGATTGGCGCCATACAGGAAATGGGCGGTGCATCGGTCCACATATTCCCGGTTCGTCAGCAGACGGGTACCCCGGGGGAGCATCTCGGCCATCATCACTTTCTTGGCATCGACGAACTCCTGTTCCGGAATGCCGAATCCGTCCAGGCCCGCGAGCGTCCCGGAAACGATCTTCATCGCTGCCTCCAGATGGTCGCGGTCCGTCTGGACCTCCACGGCATACTCTTCGTCACCGCCAGTCTCGGTGCTGTTCAGATATCGGAAATCCAGCCTGCCGTACGGGATGCCGGCATCCCGGAGGTTCCGCTCGATCCGCCGGACGGCGATGGTCCGGAACTCGCGGCTGAAGATGCCCATCACCAGGGCCTGGGCCGTATTCATCTGCTCCTGGGGGGTGCGTGGGGCGGCATAGGCGACGCGGACGATGCCCCGGTCCCCCATCGGCTCGCTGCGGAGCACGATGGACGGCATCACCGACGGCTCCCACACATAGTCCGGGCCATGGCTGTTCTCCACGAAATGCTGTGGGACCATCATCGAAAAGATGTCCATCTTCTTCTTGACCTCCACCGGGTCGATGTCGCCGCTCACGATGACGGCTTCCGGAGCCCGGGACGCCGCCACCTGGGCGAAAGTTACGAGCAGAGTGGAGTCCAGCACGTTGGCATCATAGACCGGGACGCGGTCCAGATGCAGGACCGTGGAGCCGTCGCTGTCCCGGAAATAGCCGCCCGGGCGGGGGCCGATGCCGAAGCGGGAGAGATATTTCGTCTCCAATCCCTCGACGGAGGCTTGGGAAGGCGCCTCGCCCCGGCGGACCACGGCGATGTCGGCAAATCCCTTGACCTCGTCATTCTTGACCATATAGTAAGCCACGCCGCAGCGCAGGGTCCCTTTCTGGATCTTGCCGTCCATGGGCAGGGACGGTAGTGTCTGCGCTGGCACAATTCTTGAAAAAGTGAGAAGAGCCAGGCTGAAAAGGATATGGAATAGTCGGCTTGACATAGAATAAACGCAATGGCAATGCAAAAATAACAATAAAAATTGCTACTTTTGCAAAATACGTGCAACGACAGGATTACAATAAATATTAACAAATAAACCCGAACGAAAGATGAAAAGATTATTTGTCGCCGTTGCGGCGTTCGCACTCGCCGCAGGAATCGCTTCCGCCCAGGACATGAGCGCCGCTGTGGAAACCTTCAACATGGGCGCCCAGACCCTTGAATCCAACAAGGCCGAGGCCCTCGCCCAGTTCAAGAACGCCCTCACCCAGTTCGAGGCCTGTGACGCCGAAGAGGCCGCCGAGATGATCGCCCAGTGCAAGAAGATCATCCCTCAGACCATGGTCTCCATCGCCAAGGAGCAGATCAACGAGTCCAAGTATGACGAGGCGCTCGAGACCCTGAAGGAGGCCGCCGCCTGCGCCGAAGGCTATGGACAGGAAGAAATCGCCGCCGACGCCAAAGAACTCGTTCCTACCGCCTGGTCCCGCAAGGGTGCCGCCCTGCTGAAGGCCAAGGATTTCGTCGGTGCCGCCGCCGCTTTCAAGGGCGCCGTGACCATCGACCCCACGGATGGCCAGAACCAACTCCTCTATGGCCAGGCCCTGATGCAGGCCGGTGACAATGCCGGTGCCATCACCGCCCTCGAGGCCGCCGCCGCCAACGGCAAGGAAGAGCAGGCCAAGAAACTCCTCTCCAACGTGTACCTGAAGGAAGGCATGGCCCTCGTGAAGGCGAACAAGAGCGCCGAGGCCATCACCGCCCTCGAGAAGGCCAACAGTTTCGGTGAGAACGCCAACGCCTACAAACTCATCGCCAGCGCCAACACCAAACTCGGCAAGAGCAAGGCCGCCATCGAGGCTTACAAGAAGTATCTCGAGGTCGATCCCAACGCGAAGGATGCCGCCGATGTGATGTTCACCATCGCCGCCACCGCCCAGAAGGCCGGTGACAAGGCTACCGCCATCGAGTACTACAAGAAACTCTCCGGCAACGCCAAGTACGCTGCCCAGGCCACCCAGCAACTCGGTGCCCTGCAGAAGTAAAAGGAGATTCCTTCCCTGCTTCGCAGGTTCTGAATGACAGAAAAGGCCGGTCCCCGCACGGAGACCGGCCTTTTTTATGCCTTCGTCCTGACGCTTAGTCGATCAGACCGTTCTTCTCGACCGTCCAGCCTTCGCGGTTCGCGAGGGCTGGGTCGGCACCGACAAAGAGTTTCGCGGCCTCCTTGTCGCCTTTCAACTGCCATTGGAGCCAGGCAAGGGCCGGGACGGTGAACTCGCCGCCGTGCGGCTGGCGATAGGTGCCGCCGTGGCCGACCGGGTAGTTCGCGGCGAAGGCCGGGACTTTCACCAGACGATGGAAGTCGTCCATTCCGTTCTCATAGGCAATGTCCTCGGGGCCGCCCAGGATGTAGATGACCGGGACGGTGATTTCCTGGAGACGCTCCTTATTGGGCATCGGCATGTTCGGGACGGCGGTGCCCGGGTTGATGAACAGGCCGCTGTTGCAGATCATGATCGTGGTGAGGCGCGGGTCGGTGGCGTTGTCCAGCGTCTGCAGGCCGCCGCAGGACATGCCGGCCGCGGCGATGTGGTCCACATCGATCCGGCCGTAGTACGGGCTGTTCTTATCGGCATTCTGCGCGATGGCCCAGTCGATGGACTCGATCTGCTGCGCGGAGGTGGACATCGGCCCGCGATAGGGCTTTTCTTCCATCGGAATGTAGCCGGTGGCGATCACGAGGAAGCCGTGCGAGGCGATCTCATTCAGGAACTTGTAGTGTTCCCACGGGGAGTTGGTGCAGGCGCCGTTGCCCCATACGAGGACGGGCAGCGGGTTCTTCTTGCCGAACGGAGCGAGATCCTGCGGCGCGAAGATCGTGTGCGCCTCGAGAGACGGATCCTCCAGCATCAGCACCTTGTAGGGGCCGGTGCCGCCGTCTTCGACGACCTTAGACTGGGTGGCCACGGGCGCCACCGGGCCGCTCTTGCACGCGGTGCCCAGCATCAGCACGCACGCGGCGGAAAGGAGTGCAATTCGTTTCATATCAAGGGTGTTTGGTGACTAGTGGATGTCGTCGAAAACCGGAGCGAGGGTGAAGACGAAGTCGTAGGGCTGCGCGGGGAGGAGGTACTCCTTCAGCGGCCAGGTACCCCAGGATGTAATGCCGCCGACGCCCATCTGGGCGAGATCCATGTGGACATAGGTCGTCCCGCGGGAACGCTCGTTCTCATGGGCCTTGGCCTTCAGTTCCAGGGAGTGGACGTGGGTGTCCAGGTCCTCCAGGCTGAACGGGAGGGCGGAGGCAGAGAAGGGCGTGGGAGCGCTGAGTTTCAGACCGGTGCCGGACTCGTCCAGGATGTTCATCCAGCGCATGCCGGTGTGCGTACCGGACTCCTGCGCGCGGGCGTAGCCATAGTGGTACTGCTCTTCCACCCGCTGGCGGTAACGGCCCAGGAGGGCGGCGCTGTGGCGGTCGGCATAGTTCTCCCAAGGGCCCAGGCCGAAGAAATCCAGGTCGGAATACTGTCCGGGCATCGCGAAGCGCATGCCGAAGCGGAAGAGATACTGCGCCTCGGACAGGCCGCCGGCATCCTCCAGGGACTCGGAAACGGCCACGGTACCGTCCGGGTCCACGAGATAGGCCACCTTCACGATTCCCTTTCCGTCAATGGGCGCGAAGGTCACATCCACCTGGCAGGAATTCCCGACCGGCTTCGCGGCGACGGACGCCACCTGGAATTGGATGTTCCGCCACAGGGCGAAGCGGTTCTGGAAACGGGCGCCGAGGTCATTTTCCACAAGGGCGCGGTCGAAGCACGGCATCATCGGTTCGGAAACCATTTCCTTGCCCTCCAATTTGTAGGAGGTCAAGGCACCGAGATTCTTGTCGATAGTGACTTCCCAGGTAGCGGACCGCGGATTCAGCGTACCGGGGCGGGTGACAGTACCGCAGAAAGCATAGGCAGAAGCGGTCTCGGCTGACTTCACGGTTCCCCTTACCGACTCGGAGGTGCCGACGGGGAGGGCAGGTGCATCGGCGAGCACCAGTTGGTCATAGGCCACCTCGAAGCCGGCGGGAAGCAGCGGCTCGGCTTCCTTCAATTGATACCGGACGGTCAGGGTGATTACCCGGCCTTCATCCGGCCGGTCGCCGATGCCCAGGTCGATGGTCTTCGTCGCCTGCGGGGCGACATCCAGGTTCTCTACGATACCGGTCCGGAATGGCTCGCCATCAGCCTCCAGCGTCCAGACGAGGCGGTAGCCGGACAGGTCCGTAAAGAAGTTCTCGTTATAGATGTTCACAACCCCTGGCTTGTCGCCCGCAGTCGTGAGGATGTTTCGGTACTGGTAGCGGACTTCGTAGGCGTGCGGATGCAGGCTGCGGTCCGCAGCGATGACGCCGTTGCAGTTGAAGGAACCGTCGGACGGGTCATAGTCGTTCAGGTCGCCGCCGAAGATGAAGATGTGGTCCGTTCCGGGCTTGTCGGACGGCCAGCGGAGGGCCTGGTCCATGAAGTCCCAGATGAAACCGCCCTGGTAGGCCGGCTCGCTGCGGATGAGGTCCCAGTACTCCTTGAAATTACCCATGGAATTACCCATCGCGTGCGCGTATTCGCACTGGATGAGAGGCTTGTCGGCATGTTGCAGATAGGCGCGGTCGCCGTCCGGCGAACTGTACATCGGGCAGTAGATATCGGTGTAGCGGAGGCTGCGACGCTCCCGGCCGATGACCGCCTGCTCGTACTGCACGGGGCGGGACGGGTCAAAGGCCTTGATCCAGTCGTAGCAGGCCTCGAAGTTGGGACCGGCGCCGGCCTCGTTGCCCAGGCTCCAGATGATGACGGACGGATGGTTGAAGTCGCGTTTCACCATCCTGCTGTCGCGGGCGAGATGCGCCGCGGCAAAGAGCGGATTCTTCGCCAGCGTAGCAGGGCCGTAACCCATGCCGTGGGACTCTATATTGCCCTCGTCCACGACGTACAAGCCGTACTTGTCGCAGAGGGCGAGCCAGCGCGGATCGTCGGGATAGTGGCAGGTGCGGACGGCGTTGATGTTCAGTTCCTTCATGATCCGGATGTCGCGGATCATCTCGGCCTCGGTGACGATGTAGCCGCCCGAGGGGCTCAGTTCGTGCCGGTCGGCGCCCTTGATGAGGATGGGCTTTCCATTGACCATCAATTGGTTGCCGACGACCTCAACTGTGCGGAAACCGAAGGAGACCTCCGTGTTCTCGGCGACCGCCTTGCGGGTGTCGGCCTGGACGCCAAGGGTATAAAGGCACGGGGTCTCGGCGCTCCAAAGCAACGGATCCGGCACGGTCACTTCATAATCGACCACGCCTTTCACGGGCTTGAGACCGTCCACCGCAAAGACATACTGGCCGACGGGATTCCGGACTTCCAGGTCGACGCGGGAGATGCCCTTCGTCACTTCGACATGGACCTTCAGGCGGCCGTCGGCCCAGCCGGTCACGTGGACATCCTCGATCCGCTCTTTCTCGCGGGTGTAGATTTCCACGCCGCGGGCGATGCCGGAGAAGCGCCAGAAATCCTGGTCTTCCAGGTAAGTGCCATCGCACCAGCGGAAGATCTCGAGGGCGATGGTGTTCTCGCCTGCATGGACATATTTCGTCAGATCGAATCGGGCCTCCAGTTTGCTGTCCTCGCTGTAGCCCACCATCTTGCCGTTCACCCACACGCGGACGTTGGAGGTGGCGGAGCCGATGTTCAGGCAGATCTGCTTCCCGATCCAGGATTTGTCGATGGTGAAGGAACGGCGGTACTGGCCCACATAGTTGTGCTCCAGGGCCGGATAGGGCGGATTGTTCTTGTAGTGACCGCTCCAGGGATAACCATTGTTGACATAGAGCGGATCGCAGTAGCCGTTGAGGTCCCACAGGCCGGGTACGGGAATCTCGTCCCAGGACGCGTCGTCATAGCCGACGGCCTCGAAGCCGCGGAGCCGGCCTTCGACGGTGGGATTGAAGTGGAATTTCCACAGTCCGTTCAGGTTCAGGGTCTGCTGCTGGGCGGAGACGAAGGTCGCCCGCATGGGCATCCGGTTCTCTTCAAAGACGTTCGGGTCCTGCCAGGGTTCCATCCTGGTCTGTGCCGCGAGGGGCAGGAAGGTGGCCAGAAAGGCCAGGGAAAGGAAAAGGTTACGCATGTGGTCCATACAATTTGCGTAAAGATAACCTTTTTTACGGATTATTCGGCATTTTCGCGTGAAATGATTTCCCGGAATCGGCCTCCTGTCGCCCTTGAAGGCCGTTTTTCAACTTTATCCGCGTCCCTTTTTGCGAACGCGGCTCGTTTTCCGGTACTTTGTATCCGTGGAGCCGGGCTGTTAATCCGGTGTGGAAAGATGAAACGACTGATCCTTTTCGGGTGCCTTTTCGGCGCCCTCGCGGTCTCCGCCTGCGAGCGGCTGGACCGCCGGTTGAACCCTCCCTTCGACGAGGAGGAAGAACCCCTTGCATTCACCCTGGATGAAGTGGCGCGCCTCATGGCCGCCATTCCGGTCGGAGAGGCCCAGGTGGCGGAGGTCCGGAATGCCGTTTCGGCATCGACCGGAAACGGGTATGACGAGGAATACCCGATGCGGCAACTGTTCGAATCGCCCGGGGCGGGCATCGGAGATGTGCCGGCAACCCGGGTGGAGGGGTATGCCCGGCCGCTCCGGGACCTTCTCACGGCCGAAGTCCGCCGGCACTACGGGACCCGGGCCATGGACGCCGATTCGTTCCTCCACGCCCTGTCCGGCTCGGACGTGCAAATCTATTGGCCCTTCTCCGAGGAGTTCGAGGGCGATGAGACGCCGGTCATCACCTTCGACCCGGGCGATGGAGAAACGAAAAATACTGGCTGGATCCGGCAGGAGGACGGGACCGTGGAAGAAGTCATCGTGGATGAAGGAATGGCCCGGGAACGGCCCGTCTGGGTTATCAACCGGAACCGGGACGCCGAATACGAGACCCTGGAGATGAGGCGGCGGGCGGACCCGGAATGGGGCCAGGGCGGCAGCATCCTTGTCCAGCCCAAGGCTGCCGGCAGGACGCCCGCCACCCGTGCCGACGGCAAGGATTTCAAGACCCTCGTCCTCCGCTCCTTCCAGTCGAACCGCCAGTTCGACACCTGGTTCTGCGGCGGTTCCGAAATCTGGGTGAAATGCGGAGCCGTCGAGGATTTCACCGCGACGACGGACGCCGAACTGCGCCTCTACTCCCCTTCCGTCACGGACTTCCTCATCGTCGTGCGGCGCAGGCAGATCGGCGAAGTCCTGGATTTCAACGCCGTCCTCGTGTCGGAATGGACCGGGATGCTGGACAACTGCGCCTTCATGATGGTGGAGGACGACGGCGGCACCATGACCACCTGGAAATGCTCGGCGATGGTCAAGTACAACTCCCGGAGTTATGGGTTTGAAATCGAGATTCCGCTCAGGGCCCGCGACGACATCATCTGGCGCGGCGCCCTCACCCGGACCTACATCGAACGCAACAACGGCGTCACCGGGCATTTCGGCGACGTGGATCTGGTGCTGGAACTGATCTGAGGCCCCGGACTATACCTCCAGGCTGTAACCGGGACGGTAATCGTAGTGGAGGAGGCGGGTGGCCTCTTCGTCATGCATGCATTTCTGGACAATGGGATTCCAGACCACAGGACGGCCGAGTTCCATCGCGATGTTGCCGAGGTTGCACACCGTGCAGGAAGTATGTCCCGTTTCCACGGGGACGTTCGGGTCGATGCGGGACTTGACGGACTCGATGAAGATCCGGTGGTGGCCCACCTTCGTCTCGTACGGGACGTTGTCGTCCCCCACCGAAGCGCCCATGTCGAACCGCTTGTCGGAGGCCTCGAACTTGCCGCGGGAGACTTTCACCCATCCGTCGTCGCCATAGATCTGCACACCGGGGGTGGTTCCGTCGAACGGCTCCTCGGTCACGATGATGCCGTTGTCATATTTATAGGTCAAGTGATCGTAGTAACTGTATCCGGGAGGGATGATCTCCACGGGACCGGAACCGTCCTTGCCCAGGGCCCACTGCGCCACGTCGAACATGTGGGCGCCCCAGTCGGTCATCAGGCCGCCGCCGGAGACCTTGTACCAGCGCCAGGCACCCCAGAGTTGCTCGTCGTGCTCGTCCGAGACGATGGGGTCCAGGTCGGAATGGTAATAGACGGACGTCGGAAGCGGACCCAGCCACTTGTCCCAGTTCAGTCCGGCCGGCACGGCCATCCGGGGCAGTTTGCACGGAGCGGGCGCCGGAGAGGTGGGATTGATGTCGTTCCTGCCCACATAGACCTTGAGTTTGCGGATCTGGCCCAGTTCTCCCTCGCGGGCGAGGTTGGCGGCGTGGATGAACTCCTCGCTGGTGCGCTGCTGGCTGCCCACCTGGAGGATGCGGTTGTACTTGCGGACCGCCTTCACCAACTGCTGGCCTTCGTAAACGGTGAGCGTGAGCGGCTTCTCCAGATAGACATCCTTCCCCGCCTTGCAGGCCGCGATGGCGATGATCGCATGCTGGTGGTCCGGGGTGGCGATGACGACGGCGTCGATGTCCGGACGCGCCAGGAGGTCCTGATAATCCTCATAGACATCGACTTTCACCTTCTTCTCACCCTTCCCCTGATAATACTTCGTGACCCGCTTGACAAAGCGGTCCCGCTTGATGTCGTACACGTCGCAGCCGGCGATGACGCGGACGTCGTCCATGGACATGAAGCCGTTCAGCAGGTACATCGCCTGCTGGCCCAGGCCGATGAAGCCCATTCCCACCTTCCCGTTGGCGGAATTCTTCTTCGCGGGAGCCGGGGCGGCGTGCACCAGCCCGGAGGGGAGCACGAGACCCGCGGCGGCGCCGAGGGCGGACATTCTCAGAAAGTCTCTTCTTTCCATATCGTTTCAGTGTTTTATGTGGATTGATTGACAGTCATTTCACAGGCGCGGCAATCGAAGTCCAGCCGGAACCGGCGGCCGTTGTTCACCAGGAAGAGCGGATCGGGGCGGGTGCCGGGGCGCTGCCTGGGGCAAAGCCCCAGTTCGTGACGGATGCAATACTTGGTTCGCATATACTCGATGCCGTCACGGTGGGTGAGTTCATAGGCATCCTCCATGTGCATGGCGCCGCGCTCGCGGTAAATCTCCCGGGCAATGGAATTCGCCAGGTTGTCTTTATAGGTCGATGTCTCCGGCGCCGGAACGGGCTGCGCAGTGCCCCGGCGGAGCGGCAGCATCCGTACGGGCTGTTCATCCAGGGCGGCCGCCAGGTCGCGCCGGATTCCGTTCAGGAAGGAGGCGCTCATGAAAGGGACCGGAGCGTCCACCTCGACAGAAGCAACGGTGAAGGCATAGATTCCGGAACGCTTGGAGAGTTGGCCCCGTACCGTTTCCAGCATTCTCTCCGCGTCCCGCGCCGCTTCGGAAGGTGTCGGAACGGAGACTGTGGCAGTACGACCGTCTTCGGTGACTGCTTCAACGGCTAAAAGGACGGGCTGCGGCCGCTCTTGGCAGGATGGATCGACGGAGATCCGGCACTTGACCGTCACGGCGATTTCGCGTACGGGGCGATCGGATTCCATCCTCCGCTCGAAGGCCGCGTCGATGTTGCGATACAGGCGCATCCCCTCCTTCAGGCCGGGAACCTCCTTGCATCGGATGGAAAAGCCTTCGCATACGTCCCCGCGGAATCCCACGATGTCGCCGTCCCGACCGACGAAGGCGAAGCCGTCGCCATTGTGGAGCGACAGGCCGGGATCGTCCGGCCGAACCGTCACGACACCCGCCCGCAGGCGTTCCACCGTGCCGATGCATTCTCCCATCGACTTGGGGGCTTCCATCGACGCCCATTCCCCGCGTTTCCCGTCCAGATAGAATTCCGTATAGTCGCGGTTGAACGTTTTCCGTAGGTCGGGTGCGAATCCGCCCCGGAGCGTACCGAAGGAAGAACGGCGGTATCTGTCGGGATGGCTGCGGACCAGGGCGTCCAACGCATCGGAATACGCCCGCACCACGTTCCGGACATAGGAAATGCTTTTCAGGCGGCCCTCAATCTTGAAGGAGCACGCTCCGGCGTCCGCCAATTCCTCCAGCCGATGGATAAGATTCAGGTCTTTCAGCGACAACAGGGCCTTGTTCCGGACGAGCACCCGTCCCCCGGCATCCTCCAGGTCGTAAAGTGACCGGCAGGCCTGGATGCAGGCCCCACGGTTCGCGCTCCGCCCGGCCAGTTGCTCCGACAAGTAGCACTGACCGCTGTAGCACACGCACAAGGCGCCGTGGACGAAGACCTCCAGTTCGGCGTTCACGGCCTCCCGGATGGCGCGGACCTGGTCCAGGGACAATGCCCGCTCCAGCACGAGCCGGCCGTAACCGAGGCTCTCGGTGAACCGGGCCTTCTCCGGCGTCCGGATGGCGCACTGGGTGGAAGCGTGGAGGACCATCCCTTCCGGAGCGAGCCGCGTCACGGCCGGATCCTGCACGATCAGGGCGTCCACGCCGGCCTCCTGCAGTTCCTGCAGCAGCCGCCGTGCCTGGGGGATTTCCTCCTCATAGACCAGCGTATTGAACGTCACGTAGATGCGTGCGCCAAACCGGTGCGCATAACCGCAAAGCCGGCGGATGTCCTCCACCGGATTGCCGGCCGCCTGCCGCGCCCCGAAGGCGGGCCCGGCGATATAGACGGCATCGGCCCCGCAGTCGATGGCTGCGACGCCGATGTCCGCCGTCCGGGCGGGGGCCAGGAGTTCCAGGGCACGCATAGCCCCGTTATTTCGTGTAGAAGATGAAGCGGTTCTTGTCGTAGAAGTCCTTGACGATGTCGGTCTGCGTGAAGCCGGCCTCCCGGAAGACCGCCTCGGTCTCCTTGCCCAGGACTTCGTTGATTTCCGTCAGGCCCTTGCCCTCGGCGGCCAGGAAACGGGCCGACCAGCGGGCGATGGCCCGGTAGAACTTCAGCGCGTCGTCGTCCGGAACGAACAGGGCGGAAGCCGGCTCGTAGTCCAGCACGTTCTTCCGGATCAGGTTCCGTTCGGATTCCATCACGTAGGGGGGATTGGAAAGGATGAGGTCGAACTCGCCGAAATTGAATTCCTGCTCGGTTTCGAGCACATCGGCATTGACGAAGGTGGGAGCCTGGGCGCCGGAAGCCTTCATTTCCGAGGAAAAGTTCTGGCTCCGGGCCACGTCCAGGGCCCCTTCGGAATTGTCCACGCCCACCACGCGGGCGCCGGGGACGGCCAGGGCGACCGTCCAGGCGATGTTGCCCGACCCGGTGCAGAGGTCCAGGATGCGGACCGGCTCCGCCGAGCGGCCGTACGGGATGCGGCGCTGCTTGATCCGGGCGGCGAGTTTGATCGCCTCCCGCACCAGGAGTTCCGTCTCCGGGCGCGGCACCAGGACGTTCTTGTCCACCTTGAAGATATGGCCGCAGAATTCGGTCTTGCCCACGACATACTGGATGGGCTCGCCGGCCTGGAGCCGGACCATCGCCTCCGCCAGGGGCTGGACCTTCTTCTTGTCGATCTGGTACTGCGGCTCGATGATGTGGGTGTAGTTCTTCGTTCCCAGGATCTCGCTGCAGAGTTGCAGCACCACCGCCTTCGCCTCCGCCGTGGGGTAGAGGCTTTCCAGGGAAGCGACGCCGTCTTTCAGGAATTCGGAAAGGAGCATAGACTACGCGTTTTCGATGATCTGGGTCAGGAAATCGGTGAAACTGAGACCGGCGGCACGGACCATCTTGGGGACCAGCGAGGCGTTGGTCATGCCCGGGATGATGTTGACCTCCAGGAAATAGATGCCGTCCCGGGCGGTCAGGTAGTCCATCCGGACCAGGCCCTTGCAGCCGAGATGGCGGTAGATGCGGCGGGAGATGTCCTGGATCTGCAGCGCCAGGGCGTCGGGGACTTCCGCCGGGCACACTTCCCGGCTGAGACCGTTGTACTTGGCGTCATAGTCGAACCAGCCTGTCTCGGAGATGATCTCGATGATGGGGAGGGCCCGGATGCCCGTTCCGTCGTTATAGACGGCGCAGGTGAGTTCGTGCTCGGAAGGGATCCCTTTCTCCACCAGGACCGTCTCGCCTTCCTTGAATGCATACTTGATGGCAGAGGGAAGGTCTTCCGCCCGGGTCACCTTGGTGATGCCGAAACTGGAACCGCCATTCGTGGGCTTGACGAAAAGGGGCAGACCCAGCGTCGCGACCGTCTTCTCCGAGAAGGCGTCCACGTCCTGGCCGACCCGGATGAAGGCATCCGGAGCCAGTTTCACGTAATCGAGGCCCCGCAGATAGTTCTTGCAGGAGTATTTGTCGAAAGCCACGGTCGTGACGAAAGCGCTGCAGGAGGAGTGCGGGATGCCCAGCATCTCGAAATAGCCCTGCAGGAGGCCGGTTTCGCCCGGTGCGCCGTGCTGCATGATATACACGAAATCGAACTTGACCTTCTCGCCCAGCACGCGGACGGAGAAGTCGGTCTTGTCCACCTGGGGCTGTGCGCCCTCCGGGAACGGGACCCGCATCGAATTGGCCTTCCGCATCGCCACGAGTTTCCAGTCGCCGAAACGGGCGAAGATCTCATAGACATCGTACTTGAACTCGTCGATCCGGGATGCCGTGAACTCGCCGCTCCGGCAAGCCACTTCCCACTCGGAAGAATCACTGCCGTAGATGACGGCGATGGATTGATATCGGGACATAGGTTTAAAACCGTTTATTCAAAGTAATAATCCTCCAGTTTATCCTTCGCGGACGACTCCCCTTCGTAGCCGTCGCAGAAAGAGGCGTTCACCCCCTCCGGGAAGGCATCGTTCGAGGAAATCCCCAGGGTACCGTCCGCAAGGACCTTCTTCATCCAGATGCCCCAGATCGGGAGGGCCATGTTCGCACCCTGACCCAGTGCCGTGGAAGCGAAGTGGACATAGCGGTCCTCGGCGCCCACCCAGACACCGGCCGTGATGGTGGGGGTATAGCCGATGAACCAGCCGTCGGAATTGTCGTTGGTCGTACCCGTCTTGCCGGCGATGGGCCCGGAAAGGCCGTAGCGGAAGCGCAGGCGGGAGCCCGTGCCGCCGTCCACCACGCCCCGCATCATCTGGATCATCGCATAGGCGGCGCGCTGGGAGATGGCCTCGTGCCGGCGGTCGGAGAACTGGCCGAGCACGTTGCCGTCGCTGTCTTCGATACGGGTCACGAAGAGCGGATACGTATATTCACCCTCGGAAGGGAAGGTGTTGTAGGCGGCGACCATCTCGTAAACCGAGAGGTCCGCCGAGCCGACGCAGAGGGAGACGACCGGGTCGATCCAGCCGCCGATGCCCATCTTGTGCATCATGGACACCATTGCCTCCGGTCCCAGTTGCTTCATCAGCCAGGCGGCTATGGAGTTGGAACTCTGGGCGAGGCCCCAGCGGAGGTCCACCATCGTTCCGCTCGTGTGCGGGTCATGCGGCGTCCAGGTCTTGTCGCCGTTGACCACGAGCACCTGCGGGACGTTGAGCACCTTGTCGCAGGGGGTCATGCCGGACTCCATCGCCAGGGTATAGAGGAAGGGCTTGACGGTGGAACCCACCTGACGCTTGCCCTGCCGGACATTGTCATACTTGAAGTAGCGGTAGTCGGGTCCGCCCACATAGGCACGGACATGGCCCGTGCGCGGTTCGATGGCCATGAAGGCCGCCCGGAAGAAGGACTTGTAGTAACGGATGGAGTCGTCCGGGGTCATCAGCGTGTCCACGTAACCGGGTTTTTCCCAGGTGAACAGGCGCATGGGCACTTTCTCGTTGAAACTCTTCGCAATCTCCGCGTCGGAATAGCCCGAGGCCTTCATCATCCGGTTGCGGTCGCTCCAGCGGCGGGCCTGGTCCATCGCGATGTCCATCACCTTCTGGTCCGTGCCGTTCGAGAACGGCGGGTTCTTGCGGGTGCGGACCTCCCGCCAGAAAGCCTTCTGCAGGTTCTGGCCCAGATGCTCGACGATCGCCTCCTCGGCATAGCGCTGCATCTTGTAGTTGATGGTGGTGTATATCCTGAGGCCGTCCCGGTCCAGGTCATACGGCGTACCGTCGCTCTTGAGGTTCTTGTTCAGCCAGCCGTAGAGCGGGTCGTCGGCCCACTGGAGGGAATCCACGCGGAAGTCATCCACGGTTTCGTAGGACTTGCGCTTGGGGCGTTCCGCGCTCATCGTGCGGCGGAGCATGTCGCGGAAATACGGCCCCACGCCGGTGGTCCGGTCCATGCCGCGGGAATGCAGTTCGATGGGCAGGTTCCGGAGGGAGTCGCACTCCGCCCGGGTCAGGTAGTCCTTGTCCCGCATGCGCCCGAGGATCAGGTTGCGGCGCTCCAGGGCCTTGTCCGGGTTGATGGCCGGGTTGTAGCGGGTGGGCTTGTTCACCATGCCCACCAGGACGGCACTCTCCTCCACCTTCAGGTCGATGGGGTTCTTGCCGAAGAACTGCAGGGAGGCGGACTGGATGCCGTAGGAGTTGGAACCGAAGAACACCGCGTTCAGATACATGTCCACGATCTCTTCCTTCGTGTAGTTGCGCTCGAGTTTGACCGCGGTGATCCACTCGCGGAGTTTGATCCAGACCATGTCCAACTTGGAGGCGTGCTCCTTGCGGGGATACAGGGTCTTCGCCAACTGCTGGGTGATGGTGGAACCGCCGCCCTGGCTGGAGTCGCGGGAAAGGAGCGTCTTGAACAGGACGCGGAAAAGGCTGGGGATGTCGATGCCGGAGTGGCTGTAGAAACGGGCGTCCTCGGTGGCGACCGTCGCCTGCACGAGGTGCAGGGGAAGTTCGTCATAACCGACGAAGGTGCGGTTCTCGATATGGTAGGTCGTGAGGATCTCGCCTTCTTCGGCGATGACCTGGGTGGCCAGTTTGCTGTCCGGGTTCTCCAGTTCCTCGATGGTCGGGATCTCGGCGAAGGCCCAGACGATCCCGAGCAGGACCAGCACGAGGGCGATCGGGACCAGGAGGAGGGTCCAGAACCAGCGGACAATCTTCTTGCGTGTATTCTCTGTCATCTCAAAAATTCTTTCATTGCGCACAAGACCATAAGGTCTTGGTGGGACTATTGAATTACAAAAGTAATCAGAAAATTTGGAAAATTGCCCGAAATCTCGCTTACTTTGCAAAATAATAGGTAAAAGCAGAAGATTATGGAGGGAAAAAACTTAGTGATCGTCGAGTCTCCGGGAAAGGTAAGGACCATTCAGAAGTTCCTGGGCGGAGACTATCTCGTAAAAGCCAGCATCGGCCACATCCGGGACCTGCAGGAGAAGAAACTGAGCGTGGATGTGGAGCATGGGTTCCAGCCCGAATATGTGGTTCCGGCCGACAAGAAGAAGGTCGTGTCCGAACTGAAGAAACTCGCTTCCGGCGCCGAGACCGTCTGGCTGGCGTCCGATGAGGACCGCGAGGGAGAGGCCATCTCCTGGCACCTGTCCGAAACCCTCGCCCTGGACCCGGCGAAGACCCGTCGCATCGTTTTCCATGAAATCACCAGGCCGGCCATCCTGGAGGCCATCCAGCATCCCCGCGACATCGACCGGAACCTCGTTGATGCCCAGCAGGCGCGCCGCGTCCTGGACCGGCTCGTGGGTTTCGAACTCTCCCCTGTCCTCTGGCGCATGATCCAGCCCAAACTCTCCGCCGGCCGCGTGCAGAGCGTCGCCCTGCGCCTGGTCGTGGACCGGGAGAAGGAAATCATGGCTTTCAACAGCGTTCCTTACTACCGCGTGGAGGCCGTCTTCCGTCCGGAAGGCGCACCTGCCAGCGTGAAAGTGAAGGCCCTGCTGGACGCCCGCTTCGACTCGATGGACGAGGCCCGGAAGTTCCTGGAGGACTCGGTCGGTGCCAACTACCGGATCGACAGCCTGGAAAAGAAAGAGGGAACCCGGTTCCCGGCCGCTCCGTTCACCACATCCACCCTGCAGCAGGAGGCCTCCCGGAAACTCCACTTCCCGGTCGGGACGACGATGCGCATCGCGCAGGGCCTCTACGAGCGGGGTCTGATCACGTACATGCGAACCGATTCGACGAACCTCTCCACCCTCGCCCTGGGTACGGCCAAGCAGTTCATCATCGACAATTTCGGGGAAGCGTATTCCCACATGCGCCAGTACCGGACCAAGGCCAAGGGAGCCCAGGAAGCGCACGAAGCCATCCGGCCCACCTATATCGAGAACACCTCCATCGAGGGTACCGCGCAGGAGAAGAAACTCTATGAACTGATCTGGAAGCGCACCGTCGCCTCGCAGATGAGCGAGTCCCGGGTGATGAACACCTCCATCCGCATCGCCTCCGACCGCCGGAGCGAGCATTATGCCGTCCAGGCCGCCGAGATGCTGTTCGACGGTTTCATGAAGGTGTACCTGGAAGGCCGTGACGACGAGGAGTCCGAAGAAGGCGAACTGGTCCTCCCGGAACTGCACGTGGGCGACCGCATGCTGGAGAAAGGTGTCTCCGCCCAGTGCAAGTACACCGTCCCCCCGCAGCGCTACTCCGAAGCCACCCTCGTCAAGAAACTGGAGGAACTGGAAATCGGCCGCCCGTCCACCTACGCCACCATCATCAGCACCCTCACGACCGCCCGCGGCTACGTGACGAAGGGTGACAAGGACGGGGTTAAACTGCCGGTGACGGACCTGCACCTGAAGGACGGCGTCATCACGGAGAAGGCCCGGACCGAGACCGTCGGCGCCGAGCGCGGCAAACTCCTTCCGCAGGAAATCGGCATCATCGTCTCGGACTATCTCGTCAAGAACTTCGGCCCCATCATGGACTACGACTTCACGGCCAACGTGGAGAAGGACTTCGACCAGATCGCGGAAGGGGAAAAGGTCTGGAACCAGACCATCGCCACCTTCTACAAGCCCTTCCACCAGCAGGTGGAAAGCGTTCTCGCCGCACGGGAATACAGCCGCGTGAGCCGGAACCTGGGAACCGCGCCCGACGGGGAGCCCGTGACCGCAGCCTTCGGCAAGTTCGGCGCCTACGTGCAGAAGGGCGAAGGCGAGAACCGCCAGTTCGCATCCCTGGGCAAGGGACAACTCATCGAGACCCTCACCCTGGAAGAGGCGCTGAAACTGTTCCAACTGCCCCGCACCGTGGGTGAACTGGACGGCGTCGATGTCATCGCCACCAAGGGCCGCTTCGGCCCCTACCTGAAATACGGGGAGCGCAACATCAAACTTCCGCGCAACGCGGACCCGCTCAAGATCACCCTTGACGAATGCGCCCGCCTGATCGCGGAAACCCCTGAGACACCGGCTTCCAACGCCATCATCGCCGAATGGGGAGACATCCAGATCGTCAACGGCCGTTACGGTCCGTATCTGAAATCGGGCGGCAACAACTACCGGATTCCGAAAGGAACGGATGCCGCCACGCTGACAGAGGCTGATTGTCAAGCCATTATCGCGGGTTCCGATCCCACGTCCAAGACGCACAGGCGCTTTAAAAAATAAAGCAGACCTCCCCGAGCGGGCAAATCGGCATTTAAAAACGGCATCTTCGGGTGCCGTTTTTTTGTGATTCGTTATTTTTTCTGCCCGAAAATGAACAACTATTAAAAAAAATATTTATTTTTGTGGTGGTTAGTTTTAAACAGTAATCCTGACACTCCCCATGGCTAGTTATCACATCGACCAGATCGACCAGAAAATCCTTTCCTTCCTCGTCAAGAACGCGCGGATGCCCTTCCTGGAAATCGCCCGCGAATGCGGCGTTTCCGGCGCAGCCATCCACCAGCGCGTGAAGCGCCTGGAAGCCAACGGCGTCATCACCGGTTCCCGCCTGCTCGTCAAGCCGCAGGCCCTCGGCCTCAACGTGTGCGCCTACATCAGCATCTCCCTGTCGGAATCCACCCGTTACCCGGAGGTAATCGCCCAGTTGAAGAAGATTCCGGAAATCGTGGAGTGCCATTTCGTAACCGGCCGTTACGCCATCCTCGCGAAGGTGTACTGCCTGGACAACGACCACCTGATGGAAGTCCTCCTGAACACCATCCAGAAGATTCCGTACATCCAGTCCACGGACACGATGATCTCCCTGGACGAGCCTATCGAGCGCCAGGTGTGGGTGAAGGATTTCAAATCGACGACTTATACCGGCCTCAACAAGAAAGTTGAAGAATAGCCTCGGCGAGGGAGAGGTCCTCTTTCGTCGTGAGTTTGATATTGTTCCGCTCTCCTGCGACGTAGGAGAGCGGAATGCCGTATCTGCGGGCGACCGAGGCATCGTCGGTGAAGGCCGGGTCGAAGCCCTGCCCGTAGGCCGCTTTCAGGTCCTCGGACCGGAAGATCTGGGGGGTCTGGGCACCGAAGATGCGGGAGCGGTCCACCTGTTCGCCGGAATCGCGCAGGGTCCCGTCCGGATCCCGGTCCAGGACGGCGAGCGTGTCCACGGAGGGAACCACGGGGATGAGGGCCCGGACCGTGTCCATCCGCCCGAACATCGCACGGATGAGCGCGGGGCTCAGGAGCGGACGGACGGCATCGTGGACGGCGACGACCGCACCGTCGGGGACGTAGGCGAGGGCGTTTTTCACGGAGTGAAAACGGGTGAAACCGCCGTTCACCAGCCGCTGGGGGCAGTTGAAGCCCCGTTCCCGGCAATACCGCCGCCACCAGCCCACATGCGCCTCCGGAAGGACCGTGATCACCTTGATGTCGGGACAGGCTTCCACGAACCGTTCGATGGTCCTTTGCAGCACGGCCCGCCCTCCCAGTTGAAGGAACTGCTTCGGGAGGTCCGATCCCATCCGGGTACCGGATCCGCCGGCGGTGACGACAAGGTATCTTTTTCGCTCCATAACGCAAAATTCTTTACGCGAATATAAGTTTTTTTTCGTAATTTTGAACTCCATTCCAAACAGTCGAATTTAAAGATTAGCATATGGCATTCCGTTTCCTGAACCAGGAGCTTGCAATGGACCTTGGCACAGCCAACACGGTCATTTTCCAGAACGACCAGATCGTTCTGGACGAGCCCTCCATCGTCGCCATCGACAATACATCCAACAAATGCATCGCCCTCGGCCAGAAAGCCAAGTTGATGCACGAGAAGACGAACCCCGGCATCCGCACCGTCCGTCCGCTCCGCGACGGCGTGATCGCGGACTTCAACGCGGCCGAGATGATGATCCGCGGTTTCATCCGCCAGGTCAACGCCCGGCACCGCAGCCTCTTCGCCCCGAACCTGAAACTGGTCGTGGGCATCCCCTGCG
>JAEEGK010002253.1_pt1 | contig 48295 bp, 37 predicted proteins | sample 8958771 | NCBI WGS metagenome assembly JAEEGK01 (sample SAMN16246547, study PRJNA631951) | gut metagenome | biome: gut microbiome; feature: rumen; material: SC-attached | host: Bos | place: Iran: Karaj | collected 2018-10 | reverse complement strand
AGCGTCCTATCACACGTGGTACGGCCGAGAATCCCGAGACATTCTTCACACACCGCGAGGCCTGCAATCCCTACTATGATTCAGTTCCCGAAGTGGTTGAGAAGTATCTGGGCGAGATCTCCAAGATTACAGGCCGCGAGTATCACCTGTTCTCTTACTACGGAGCCGAGGATGCCGACCGCATGATTATCCTGATGGGTTCTGCCACCGATGCAGCCCGCGAGGCCATCGACTACCTGAATGCACAGGGCCAGAAGGTTGGTATGATCAGCGTTCACCTCTATCGTCCGTTCTCAGTCAAGCACCTGCTTGCTTCTGTTCCCAAGAGCGTGAAGCGCATTGCCGTGCTCGACCGCACCAAGGAGCCCGGAGCCAACGGCGAGCCTCTGTATCTCGACGTGAAGGATGCCTACTATGATGTTGAGGACCGTCCTCTCATCGTGGGTGGCCGCTACGGTCTTGGTTCTCACGACACTACTCCTGCCCAGATCATCAGCGTGTTCAACAACCTCGCTATGCCTGAGCCCAAGAACCACTTCACCATCGGTATCGTCGATGACGTGACGTTCACCTCTCTGCCCGAGGTTCCCGAGATTGCTCTCGGCGGCAAGGGTATGTTCCAGGCTAAGTTCTTCGGTCTTGGTGCCGACGGTACCGTAGGTGCCAACAAGAACTCGGTTAAGATTATCGGCGACAACACCGACAAGTACTGCCAGGCTTACTTCTCGTACGACTCTAAGAAGTCGGGCGGCTTCACCTGCTCTCACCTGCGTTTCGGCGACACTCCCATCCGTTCTACATACCTGGTGACTACGCCTAACTTCGTGGCTTGCCACGTTCAGGCTTACCTCCACATGTACGATGTTACTCGCGGTCTGCAGAAGAATGGCCAGTTCCTGCTGAACACCATCTTCGATGCCGACGAGCTGGAGAAGTTCATGCCTAACAAGGTGAAGAAGTATTTCGCTCAGAACAACATCACCGTCTATACCATCAACGCTACGAAGATTGCCCAGGAGATTGGTCTCGGCAACCGTACCAACACCATCCTTCAGAGTGCATTCTTCCGCATCACCGGTGTGATTCCCGTTGAGCTTGCCGTTGAGAAGATGAAGGCTGCTGCCTTGAAGTCATACGGTGCCAAGGGTCAGGATGTGGTTGATAAGAACTATGCTGCCATCGACCGCGGTGGTGAGTATGTTCAGCTGACCGTGAAGCCAGAGTGGGCTAATCTGCCCGACGATGAGGTGAAGGAAGACAATGCTCCCGCATTCGTGAAGGAAGTGGTTCGTCCTATCAACGCTCAGGCCGGCGATTTGCTGCCCGTCAGCGCATTTGCCAAGTTCGGCACAACCGACGGTTCTTGGGAGGTTGGCACAGCTGCCTACGAGAAGCGCGGTGTGGAGGCATTCGTTCCCGCATGGAACTCTGAGAACTGTATCCAGTGTAACCAGTGTGCATATATCTGTCCTCACGCTGCCATCCGTCCGTTCGTACTTACCGACGACGAGCTGGCTGGCTTCGAAGGTCTGACCACCCTCGAGATGAAGGCTCCTGCTGCCATGAAGGGCATGCACTTCGTTATCGAGCCTTCTGTACTCGACTGTCTGGGTTGCGGCAACTGCGCCGACATCTGCCCGGGTCATCCCAAGAAGGGCAAGGCTCTCACAATGGTTCCGTTCAATCCCGATGCTGCCGACATGAAGAAGATGGCTGCCGACTGGGACAAGCTGGTGAAGGTTCCTTCAAAGCAGGATCTCGTAGACATCCGCTCAAACGTGAAGAACTCTCAGTTCGCCCAGCCTCTGTTCGAGTTCTCTGGCGCTTGCTCTGGTTGCGGTGAGACTCCTTACGTGAAGCTCATCTCTCAGCTGTTCGGCGACCGTCAGATGATTGCCAACGCTACAGGTTGTTCTTCAATCTACTCTCCCTCAATTCCTTCTACTCCTTACACCAAGAACGAGAAGGGTCAGGGCCCATGCTTCAACAACTCTCTGTTCGAGGACTTCTGCGAGTTCGGTCTCGGTATGGCTCTCGGTAACAAGAAGATGAAGGAGCGCGTGGCCAAGCTGCTCCAGGAGGCTTCAGAGGGAGCTCCCGAAGAGTTCAAGGCTCTGGCTGCTGAGTGGATTGCCAACATGGAAGATGCCGACAAGACCAAGGAGATTGCTCCGAAGCTGCGCGAGGCCATCAAGGCTGGTGCCGAGGCTGGTTGCGAGTTCTGCAAGGAACTGACCACTCTCGACCACTACCTGGTGAAGCGCTCTCAGTGGATTATCGGTGGCGACGGCGCATCTTACGACATCGGCTACGGCGGTCTCGACCACGTTATCGCTACTGGCGAAGATGTGAACATCCTCGTGCTCGATACTGAGGTTTACTCCAACACCGGCGGTCAGGCCTCTAAGGCTACTCCTCTCGGTGCCATCGCTCAGTTCGCTGCCCAGGGTAAGCGCATCCGCAAGAAGGACCTCGGCATGATTGCCACCACCTACGGCTACGTATATGTTGCCCAGATTGCAATGGGTGCCGACCACGCTCAGACCCTGAAGGCTATCCGCGAGGCCGAGGCTTGGCACGGACCTTCAATCATCATCGCCTATGCTCCATGTATCAACCACGGTCTGAAGGCCAAGGGCGGCATGGGTAAGAGCCAGGCTGAGGAGAAGAAGGCTGTGGAGTGCGGTTACTGGCATCTGTGGCGCTTCAACCCCGCTCTCATCGAAGAAGGCAAGAATCCGTTCTCGCTCGACTCTAAGGAGCCCAACTGGGAGAACTTCCACGACTTCCTCCTGGGCGAGGTTCGCTACCTGTCGGTTAAGAAGGCTTATCCCAACGAGGCCGAAGAGCTCTTTGCCGAGGCTCAGCGCATGGCTAAGCTCCGCTACCAGACCTATGTCCGCAAGACTCAGGAGAACTGGAGTGAGGAGTAATAGCAATATTCCCCAATAACAACAGGCGGTGCACCCGAACAGGATGCGCCGCTTGTTTTGTTTATCTCCAAATAATTAATATTTGTATCACAAAAAGTGATGGCGAGTACATAATTAATGTATAATTTCCAAATATCGAATAATTTATTTAACTTTGCACCGAATTCTGAAAACACCTAATTTTTATAATACAATCAATGAAGAAAATTTACTTATTATTACTCGCGGCCGGACTCTCTGTTTCGGCTATGGCTCAGGAAAAATTCGAGCAGGGAAAACCTGGCAACGACAACTACCGGTATCTTGACGACTACAAGGCGCTGAAGGAATACATCGACTACGAGAAGTATCCCAACTTCAAGCTCGGTGCAGGCACCACCGTCAGCGAATACCTCAAGAAAGGCACCTTCTATAAGCTGATTAACCAGAACTTCACGGAGACGGTTGCCGGCAATGCCATGAAGATGTCGAGTTGCGTGGATGGCAACGGCAACATGAATTTCACCACCGTCAAGAACTATGTGAACACCGCAACGGCAGCAGGGCTCAACGTCTACGGACACACTCTGGCCTGGCACTCGCAGCAGCCCAAGGGATGGTTGCTCAGACTGCTGGCCGACAAGCCCGTACCAGGCACCGAAGTTTACGACCTGATTACCAGCAAGGATTTCCGTTCCAACAAAACCTTAGGCTGGAAGGCAAACGAATCAGAATTTGGTTTCACCATCTCGTTCGACGCAACCAACGGCCTGAAGGTGAGCAGCACAAAATCGTATTCGTATCAAGTGCAGTTCGTGGCTATGGAGAACATCATCTTGGAACCAGGCAAGGAATACAAGATGACGATGACCGTGAAGGGCTCGAAGGCTGGAAGAGTGGCCGGACGACTTGGCGACTGGAACACTAACGGGCCAAGCATCAGCGTGCCTTTCACCACCGAGTGGCAGGATGTGCAAATCAGCATCAAGCCAGCCATTGCAAGCAGCTTCCTGCTGGTGCAATTCCCTAACTTCGTGGGCGAAGCCTACATCAAGAGCATCAAGTTCGAGGGCTATAAGGCCTCTACCGTGCCTCAGACCGCTCAGGAGATGCACGACACGCTGGTCTATGCAATGGACAAGTGGATTAAGGGCATGATGGAAGCCTGCAGAGGCAAGGTGAAGGCCTGGGATTTGGTGAACGAGGCTATCGGTGGCGACGGTAACGACGGCCAGGGAAACTATCTCCTGCAGCACTCCAAAGAATATAACCCCAATGGCAATCCTAATGCCACATGGGACGTGGGCGGCGATGCCTTCTACTGGCAGGACTACATGGGCGACCTGGAGTATGTGCGTCAGGCCTGCCGACTGGCCCGCAAGTATGGTCCCGAGGATATCGTGCTGTTCATCAACGACTACAACCTGGAGTCCGACTGGGACAACAATCAGAAGGTGAAGAGCCTGGTCAACTGGATTAAGAAATGGGAAGCCGACGGAGTGACCAAGATTGACGGCATCGGCACCCAGATGCATATCTCGTGCTTTGAGAATTCAACGCTCCAGAACAACGTCAAGAAGCACATCACCCAGATGTTCCAGATTATTGCCAACAGCGGAAAACTCTGCCGCGTGAGCGAGATGGACATGGGCTACGTGCGCGGTTCAAACCGATGGGGAAGCTCTGTAAAAACCGACCAACTGACCGAAGCCGAGCACAAGAAGATGGCCGACATGTACGAGTGGATTATCAAGGAATACCTGCGCATCATTCCCCCAGCCCAGCAGTGGGGCATCTGCCAGTGGTGCACCACCGACGCTCCTGCCAATAGCGGATGGCGCGGAGGCGAGCCCGTGGGCATCTGGGACCTGAGCTACTACCGCAAGCATGCCTATGCCGGATTCGTGCGCGGACTGAATGGAGGAGAGCCCACAGCCATCGAAAAGACTGAGGCAGCCAACAATTTCGACGCCCCGAAGGCCATCTACAACCTGAGCGGCGTGCGTCTGCAAGCCACTTCGTTAGAAGCCCTTCCAGCCGGCATCTATATCGTTAATGGCAAGAAGGTGGTTAAATAATGTAAAATGTGGGGAAAACTTGCAAATCAATTTGGGGTGTTTGTAAAAGTTTTTCCGAAAAATTAAAGAATTCCAGAGGGGGGTCGCGTTTTGCGACTCCCTTTGTTTTTGTCACCTAACTGGTTCAATTAATTGTCTCTGAGCGGCAGAAGGCGCGCTTCCGTCCAATGGAAGCCGTGTTTCTGCCCTTTAGAAGCGTTGCTTTCAGACTTTGGAAGGGCAGCTTTCAGACTTTAAATGACATCCGATTAGACTTTATCGCACATATCCCCTACTCTGTGGGAAACACGCGAAACCCCGATAAACAGGGACTTTACGGCCATTTTGTGACATCGTGACATTGTGACTTTGTGACATTAAGCACCTTCCCGACTTCTGAGCACCGAGAAATTAACAGTTGTTAAGGATTATAATCTTATTATTATATATATTATAATATATATAATAATAATCTATAGGATGCACCCTACCCTGCAGATATGAAACATGCTTAATGTCACAATGTCACAAAGTCACAATGTCACATTTTCCCGATTCGGCTGATTAGATTCTCGGATATTATTTGTAATTTTGCAGACTAACAAGAAAACGAAAAACATGGCACAATTCGAAGTAACAGGCATCACATATTGCATAGGGCGCGACCTGCCTGCCGAAGAGGCGGAGGCTGCTGCCCATGAATTCATAATGAACCTGCCCAACGGCACCACGCTGACGCTCCAGGCCGAGCCCAGCAACGTGGCTGACCCGCAGGCGGTGGCGGTGTACGCTGACTATACCCGGCATGTGGGCTACATCAAGCGCGCGGAGTGCCCGGAAGTGAAGGCGCTGCTCGACGAGAACGGACAATGCGAGGCGGTGAAGACGGGCATCAAGGGGCGGCTGACGATGGTCGTCGAAATTCCCGGCGCGCCCGAATTCATCAAGGTTCCGCCACAAGGCTCCCAGCCCCGAGTGCTCCCCGAGAACCCTCTGAAGGACGCCATCCGCATGAACTTCACCGAAAGCGAAAGGGCGCTGATAGCGGTGGCCCCACGCCTGGCTGACATGAAGCCCACACCCGAGAATGCTGCCCGCATGATGGCAATGGCCGAGCACTATATGCCGCTTTCAGCCCTGTCGATTTGTCAAGAAGATTCACTATGGCGCAACCATATCATGAACAATCTCGCGGAGGCTGCTCTGATGGACATCGAACCCTCGATGAAAGAAAAGTTAGCCGCGCTGGCTGAGAAGTTGCACGACATTGAGGGCGAGATGACTCGCAGCTCAGACCATCCCGAACTGGAACTGATGAATCGGCAGCTTGTCGAGCTGGGCAGACTGGCCGAGGAGAAAGACGGATTGCTGGACAGATTCGAGCGCCATGTGGCCAACTCCGGCAGCACCGTCGGGAAAGAAACCGGCAGGCTGGAGCAATGGTTCATGGGGATGCCACAGCTGGAACTGCAAGACTATCGCGACCGCCGACGGCTCTCGAGGGCCCTGCTCTACAGGCGTGTTTCGCGCGAAGAGCTTTACGAGGTGCTTGCCGCCATCATCATATTAGAAAAGTACGCGCGTGAGCAGCCGTCCAGCGCCGATGTTGAGGCTGTCAGGGAATATGTGATGCGCCTGAAGGGCCTGCTCTCGGCCGCTTGGACCGAATCCGACTACGCCCAACTGTGGGATGATGTGCTGAATTTGCGCCAGGTGAAAAACGCGCTGCCGGAAATTGGCAAACAACAGAACACCACGTTCAACCGCCAACTGGTGGCCAGCATCCTGCACGTCATGAAAGACAAGGGCGTGTTTGCCGCAAAAGTAACTGATACGGGAATGGCCGAAACCTTGGAGGGCAATCCGAGACATTCCGTAAGGCAGGAAATTGGTCGCACCATCGAGAACCGCACTCTGAAGTCCGCTATCACAGATTTGATTGCATCGCATAGTCGGCAGAAGTCGTAGCCGAGTCTCTGTTCGGGCGAATTTGTAATTCGACCGCATTGAGTATCAGGATTTATAATCCGAGAAACGTCAGCTGTTTTTATCGCATTTGGAATTGCTTATACTCACAGCAGTCGAATTGCAAATTCGACTGAACCCTAAGCACCAGTTCGGGCGAACCAACGGTCGCTGGCCGAAGGGTAGAGCAATTGCAAATTCGACTGAACCCCGAACCCCACGCACCATTATAAGGAAGTTATTTCTATAACCACTTCCGAAAGTTAAATCATTAATAATCAAGCATGTAAGAAGAAGGAAAGTTGAACGGGCTTTCTTTCTTTTTTTCTCTGACCGTTTATTCCGAACTTTGTACTCGATATCTAAAACGTGAGCCGGGACGAACTGCAAAGTGCAGGTAGCGAAGGCTCGATTAAAATCAAACCTTTAACTAAAATGAAGCGTAAGAAGTCTTTCACGTGAAGATGGCCATCGAGACGACTGAAACTTCTGAATTGCTTTAATTATGGTAAACAAAGATTTAATTAACAATTTTCCAAACGTTGTCACTAACGACAACACACCCAATTTAACTGAGAATCAGGTGGCTGACAACCCCTGTTTCACAACCGTCGGCAGGGGGCATGGCGCCCCTTGCTCGCCCGCCAATCGTGCCGACTGGGAGCAGATGCGGAGGGAACCCTGGCTGAAAGAGATGTGTGAGCGCATCGAGAACGGCGAGGAAGAACTGAAGCATAAGCTGCCGGTGTGGACGCCCTCGTGCGCTGAGTTCCGCAATAATCACAGAGCGATTGCCGATGCCCTGAAGCCGCTGCCCCGACTGATGATGGACTTCGACGAGAAAGGACACACCGGGGACATTCTGTCCAAGTTAAGAGTTCAGAGTTCAGAGTTCATAGATGGGGCTGCGCCCGAGCTTGGCGGAATGACCATTCTGCTCATCGAGGAGAGTGTTCGCCGCGGAACCCATGTGCTGGTGGAACTGCCCGAAGGCATGACTCCCGAAGAGGCCCAACGACTGATGGCCGAGGCCACCGGATTCGAGCCCGACAAGGCCGTGAAGGATGTTTCGCGCTGTATCTATATGGTGCCCGAGGACCATACAAGGTACGTCAGCGAAAAATTATGGACCCCCTCCCCGCTCTCCCTAAAGGGGGAGGGTGGTCACCTCCAAGCATCACAAGAGGCGGATTCAAAAGGCTCGGAAGTATCTGCTCCCTGCCCTATAGGGAGGGGTCAGGGGGAGGGTCCGGAAGGTTCAGTAGGTGCGTTAGGTCCGGTAGGTCAGCTTGTTTTTAAAGGCGTGCCCTACACCTCTATTATTAAAGAGTGGTGGCGCCATAACGGCGGGGAACCATCTGAGGGTGAACGAAACGTGAAGCTGCACAAGCTGGCCGCGAACCTCCGTGCGATTTGCGACAACCGCAAAGAGGTGCTGATGCAGGTGATGCCACGCTTCGGACTCTCTGAGACGGAGATGAAGAGCATTGTGGATTCGGCCTGCAAGGAACCGCCAAAGGGCATTTCGAAGATGATGCAGATTTGCATTGAATGCGTAGAGCTGACGATGAAGAGCGAGGCGTTTGCTGCCGAACATCCTGAACTCGACTCTGAAGATGATTCGCTGTCAACGCTCTACGGTTCACTAAAGTTGCCCGCCGGACTGAAGGAGTCGCTCATTGGTGTCCCACAGTCGATGCAGATGCCTGTGTTGTGCTCGGTGCTGCCCATCGCGGCAGCCTACGCCGACCAGGTGGAAGTGGAGTATTGCGACGGCCAGCGCCAACGACTCGGACTGATGTCAATCATTCGCGGCGAGCAGGCTTCGGGCAAGTCGGTCTGCAAGAATGCGGTCGACATCTGGAAGCGTCAGTTCGACGAAGAAGATGCCCTGGCCCGCAAGCGCGAAGAGGAATGGAAGGAGCGCAAGAAGGCTCGAAAGGCCAACGAAAAGGCTCCCGACGACCCTAAAGTGATGATTCGGATGGTGCCCGTAACGGTCTCGTGCTCAACGCTCTTGAAGCGCCTGAAGTATGCCAATGGTCATTGCCTCTACTCGTTTGGCGAGGAACTGGATACCTTGCGTAAAACCAATGGTGCCGGCTCGTGGAGTTCGAAGTACGACATCTATCGCCTCTCGTTCGACAATGGCGAATGGGGTCAGGACTACAACTCCGACCAGGCCGAATCGGGTGTGGTGAATGTAGCCTACAACTGGACGATGCTGGGCACGAACGGAGCCATGAGGAAATGCTTCAAGCTGGACAACATCGAGAACGGACTCTCGAGCCGAATTCTCGTTGCCGAGATGCCCGATTCGTCGTTCGCCAAGATGCCCAAGTTTGGCAAGCGTTCGGCTGAAGATGAAGCCCGCATCAACGAGGCAGTCAGCAAGCTCCGCTCGTATAGTGGATTCATCGACACTCCCCGTCTGCGCCGGACCATCGCACGATGGGTTGAAGAGAAGCGCGTGGAAGCCGCCAAGGATATCGACCGCGTGAAGGACACCTATCGCAAGCGTGCGGCCGTCATCGGATTCCGTTGCGGAGTGATATTCCGCTTGCTCGAGGGCAGGGAATCGAAGAAGTGCCTGCATTTCGCCACCGTAATGGCCGAATATTGCCTGCAGCAGCAGATTGCGGCCTTCGGCGGGGCTTTGAGCAAGGAGTTTGTGGATGCCAAAGACGAGTGCCAGCGCTATGGTGCCAACCACTCGGTGTTCGACCAGCTTCCGCCCGTGTTCACCCTCGACGACCTCCGCTCGCTGAAGCAAAACTACTGCGGCGAGTCGGCTCTGAGGAAAATCATCAGTCGCTGGGCCCACGACAAGTGGATTGCGAAGACCGACAAGGTGCATTGGAAAAAGCAGCCCATTGTGACATTGTGACTTTGTGACATTGTGACATTAAGCACCCTACCTCTCTCTTTTCATGTACGCCCCTGGGAGTATCCTGACTTTCAGGGGTGTATTAATTTTGGTCGAGGTTGTTTGGGCTAACCAAAGGTCGCTGGCCGAAGGGTAAAGCAATTTGTAATTCGACCATGATGAGTATCAGCATTTGTAATGCGAGATGATTAATCGGACTGAAAATCCTTATACTCAAAGCTGACGAATTACAAATTCGTCAGAACAAAGGCTTATAAGTATTTGCTCCCCTCCATTTAGGGAGGGGCTGGGGGTGGGTCTTCTTTTCTTTCTTTTCTTTCCCGTTTTCTTTGCCCTTTCAAAATTAATTTTTATATTTGCAGCATCATTAATAATTATTGTGTATGCGCATCGTTTCCATTCTTTTCGTCATCGCATTGAATGTACTTCCACTGGAGGCTCAGACCGACTGGGGTCGGGTGATTTCGGGCGTGGTGAAAGCCGGAAGGGCAGCCACCATTACCGACGAGGAACTGGCCGAGGCCGTGAGGGACGAAGTGAAGCTGATGGACAAGCAGAACAAGGTCTGCACGGAGAAAAGCAAATACACCACGCGGCTGAAACGGCTGACTCGAGGAATGACCGACGCGGATGGCATAACGCTGAATTTCAAGGTGTATCAGACCAAAGACGTGAATGCCTTTGCCTGTCCTGACGGCAGTGTGCGCGTGTTTTCGGCTTTGATGGATGCCCTGTCCGACGATGAACTGCTGGGGGTGATAGGTCACGAAATAGGGCATGTGGCCCTGCGGCACTCGAAGAAAGCCTGGCGGAGCGCCATGTTGCGCAGTGCTGCCTCGGATGCCATCGGTTCCCAGAGTTCGGTGTGGGCCACCCTGTCCGACTCTTTCCTGGGCGACATCAGCAGTATGGCCCTCTCGGCCACCAACTCGCGCTATCATGAGACGCAGGCCGACGAATACGGCTACCGCTTCCTGAAGCGATGCGGCAAGAACCCGATGGCAATGGTGAAGATGCTGGAAAAGCTGAAGAAACTCTCAGAGCAGGGCTCGTCGAGCAAATACGCCAAATGGCTCCGCGCCTTCTCCTCGCATCCCGATTTCGACAGCCGCATAAAGCATATCCGCGAAATGGGCAATAATGCGTTGGCAAATTAGAAATAATTTGAACACAAAAAAAGGAACCAGATTTCTCTGATTCCTCGTTCTAAGTGATTCCGGCGGGATTCAAACCCACAACCTTCTGATCCGTAGTCAGATGCTCTATTCAGTTGAGCTACGGAACCATTGTTCCTTAAAAGCGAGTGCAAAGGTACGGTGTTTTGCTGAAATCGCCAAATGTTTTGGGAACTTTTTTCGAAAAAAGTGATATTTAGCTGTTTTTAAGGCCGTTTCCCCTACTCTTCTACCTTCAGATGGGGCAGGCTGATGTGGTATTTCACGGCCAACACCCTCACCACGACCACGCTGATGAAGCTGGCAATGACGGTTATCTCGATGCCCAGGCCGCACCACATGCAGAACTGATAGACCAGTCCGCCGATGATGCAGGCAATGGCGTAGATCTCTTTTCGGAAGATGAGCGGCACCTCGTTGATAAGCACGTCGCGCATCACTCCACCGGCAGCTCCCGTAATGCATCCCATCACGATGGCCACCCAGAAGGGCTGCCCCACGAAGAGCGACTTCTGTATGCCGGCAATGGTGAACAGGGCCAGTCCGAAGGTGTCGAAGATGAACCACGTGTGATTGAATCCCACCAGCCGTTTGCGGAAGATGATGGTGACGATGAGGGCAAAGGCCGTACATATCAGATAGATGGAATCGGTCATCCAGAACGGAGTGAGCCCCAGCATGACATCGCGGAGTGTGCCGCCGCCGATGGCTGTAGCCAATCCCACTACATAGCCGCCAAACCAGTCGAACTGTTTGGAGGCAGCCAGGCGGGTGCCGGAAATGGCAAAGGCGAATGTTCCGAGGAACTCGATGATGAACTGTATGGTGTCCAAGTGGAAAGGTGATTAGTTGTGTTACTCTTCTTCGAACCGTTTTCCCCAGCATTGCTTCATGCGCTGGTATAGCTTCTCTTCGCTGGGCGTGTGCCGCTGGGCATGCCAGAGCCTTTCATTCTTTAATGCATCGGGCATGAACTGCTGGTCAACGAAATGGTCGGGATAGTCGTGGGCATACTTATAGCCGTCGCTATAGCCCAGCTCGGCCATCAGTTGGGTGGGAGCATTGCGGAGATGAAGCGGAACGGGCTGGTTGCCAGTCTTCTTCACCAGCTGCAGGGCATTGCCGATTCCCATATAGGCAGAATTGCTCTTGGGCGAGGTGGCCAGATAGACCGCACATTCGGCCAATGGAATGCGCCCCTCGGGCCAACCGATTTTCATCACGGCATCGAAGGCGGCATTGGCCAGCAGCAGGGCATTGGGATTGGCCAGTCCGATGTCTTCGGCGGCACTGATCACCAGTCGGCGGGCAATGAACTGCGGGTCTTCCCCACCCTCTATCATGCGGGCCATCCAGTAGAGTGCGGCATCGGGGTCGCTCCCGCGGATGCTCTTGATGAAGGCCGAGATGATGTCGTAGTGCATCTCGCCGTCCTTGTCGTAGGCCAGCGGGTTCTGCTGAAGGCGGCTCACCACCAGTTCGTCGGTGATTTCCACCTCGTTGCTGTTGGCCGACTCCACCACCAGTTCCAGGATGTTGAGCAGTTTGCGGGCATCGCCCCCGCTATAGCGCAGGATGGCACCCGACTCCTTCACCGTAATCTTCCGCTCTTTCAGATAGACATCTTCGGTGATGGCCCGGTTGAGCAGCTGCAGCAGGTCGACTTTGTCCAAGGGGTTGAGCACATAGAGCTGGCAACGTGAGAGCAGCGGACGGATTACTTCGAAGGAAGGATTCTCGGTGGTGGCTCCGATGAGTGTCACCACACCCCGCTCAACGGCTCCCAGGAGCGAGTCTTGTTGCGACTTGCTGAAGCGGTGGATTTCGTCGATGAAGAGAATGGGCGACGCCTCGTTGAAGAAACGGCCCTTTGAAGCCTTGTCGATGACTTCGCGCACGTCTTTCACCCCGCTGGTGACGGCCGAGAGCGTGTAGAAGGGAGTCTGCAGCTGGTTGGCAATAATCTGCGCCAATGTGGTCTTGCCCACTCCCGGCGGCCCCCATAATATAAAAGAGGTGATGCGTCCGGCATCAATCATCTTTCGGAGGACGGCATTTTCGCCCACCAGATGACGCTGCCCAATGTATTCATTGAGCGTGCGTGGACGCATTCGTTCTGCTAATGGCTGTGACATATTGGTTGCAAAGTTATAAAAATAATGCAATCTCCAAAAATTTTCCATAGAAAAACTTGCAAATAAGATTTTATACACTATCTTTGCACGGGTAAAACGAATTATAAATGAAAATCACACTCCTGCAGACCGACATCAGCTGGTCTTCACCAGAAGAAAACATTGAAAAGGCTGAACGGCTGATTGAAGAAGCCGGAACGGCCGACCTGTTTGTTCTTCCGGAGATGTGGAGCACGGGATTCGTGACCGATGCCCCGGGCGAGGACCAGCAGGAGGCACTGGCATGGATGTGGAACACGGCCAAGAGAAAGGATGCCGCCGTGTGTGGCAGTCTGGCCGTGAAACTGGACAACGGGCAATCCGTGAACCGCCAGTTCTTCGTTGAGCCAAGCGGTGAAATCAGCACCTACGACAAGCGCCATCTGTTCCGCTACGGAGGCGAGGACCGCTACTACAGGGCTGGCCACAAGCGCAAAGTGGTGGAATGGCGCGGAGTGAGGTTCCTGCTGGTCACCTGCTACGACATGCGTTTTCCCGTGTGGATGCGCTATCGTGGCGACTACGATGCCATCATCTGTGTAGCCAACTGGCCTGAATCGCGCCAGCATGTGTGGCACACACTATTGAGGGCACGGGCCATAGAGAACCAGTGCTATGTGATTGGTTGCAACCGTGTGGGCGACGACCCCAACTGCCACTACGTGGGACATAGTGCCGTGATAGATTCGCGCGGAAAAGCCATCGCAGAGGACCTGACCGAGCGGCAGACCACGGTTTCGGCAACCATCGACATCGATGAGCTGAACAGCTTCCGCGAGCGGTTTGGGGTGCTGGCCGATCGTGACCGTTTTGTTTTTGAGTAATAATAACAGACCGTACGGGCAATGGGCTAAGCCTGTGCCACGGCGGAAATTAGTGCAATTGATATGAAAGACAATGCTAACAAATCCCTCACACTGAAGACGCTCAACAAGAGCAACGTGTGGGACATCCAGGAGAATGACATCTTCCGTTTATGGGAAGTGGCCGAGAAAGATGCCGACTTGAAAGAGAACGCACGCCATTACATGGACATCATCCGTTCGGCCTTCGAATTCGAAGAGGTGAAAATCGACAAACCGGAAGCCATCAAGAAGTATGAGGCCCGTGGGTATAAGGTGGGGCAAATCAGGCTTGACGAGAACAACAAGCTGAAGTATGCCATCAAGAAGCGCCCCATCATGCGCGTTACCGACCTTACCTACGAGAACATCCGCCACATCTCTGCTGCCAAGCTGATGGAGGTGATTGACCGTAACTTCGGAGGCGGATGGGATTCGCTCTCGCAGAGCATCCAGGACATCATCCAGACCGGCTTCGACATCTCTACCACTACCCTGCCCAAGGACCGCCTGCACAACAAGGGCGGCATGTACGAGAAGAAGATAGAGGACGGTTTCGAGGTGCTTGAAATCCCCAAGGGCACATGGGTGGAGGCCATCTTCGCCAAGGAGAAGCCCATGATGGAGAAGCCACGCCTGTCGTTCGGCATCGATGATGAAAGCGAGGTAGATGTGGACGATGATGACGACGACGAGGATGCACCCGAGATTGAAGACGACTACAACAAGCCCGACGAGGACGACGACTACGATGAGGACAAGCTCACCGAGGAAAGCTATCGCACCACCTTCGATGAGAATCCCGAGGACCTCTCGCTTGATGCAGCCGAGATGGCCGACGACGATGACTATTGATTAAGCCAGGTGCTATCTGACCGTTATGTGGAAGCAACCCTGCTTCACTTCATATTTCACATAACAGCGGCCGTTGCGCCTCATATCGTTCAAGACTTCGCATAGTACCCACTTCAGCGTGTCGTTCCTTACCTCACGCCGGCGGGGTCCATCGGGGTCTTGAACGGTTTTATATCGGTTGTAGCAGATGTCGAACGTGGTGCCGTAGAGATGGCACGAGTTCTCTGTTGCATTCTTGTTGTAGTTACGCAGCTTGTCAACATCGTCCTTGGTGCGCAACACACTGGTGATGATGAACTTATGAAGCGGCACCTGCTTCAGCTGAAGGCTGTCGAAGTAGGCTCGTCCGATATCGTTCAACAACACGGCAGCCCTCGGCACCAGATAGGGCACCGAGCGGTTCATCTTCTCAATATAATAGTAGGGACTGGCTCCCACATATACCAGTTCGCGCTTGCGGTTCTCGGCCTCCTGACGGTTCTGAACCGATGCCACACCCCACTTGCGGGCCGAGGCATACTGCACCTGCTGGCTGTCGGGGAATGCTTCCGAGTAGCGCGGCACACTCCAGATGCGGTGCTTTGCCTCCGTGCCGTCGGGATTAAAGAAGCGTGAGAAGCCTGTCTGTGCGGCGGTCTCAGTCTTCGGGGTTTCCTTCAAGGCCGTCTTCTGTGCCTCTTCAGCCTTTTTTATCGTGTCGGCCTTGCGTGCTTCCTCAGCTTTGCGTGCTTCTTCTGCCCTCTTTTCCTCCTCAGCCTTTTTCGCCTCCATCATGGCAACGGCCTTCTGTTCTTCTTCCGCTTTTTCCAATGAGTCGGCAACAAGGCTGTCGGCTATTTCGGCGTTTTCGTTCTGTGCCGTGGGATGGGCTACCGAAGGGAAAATGAGCCTCACAATGGCCAGCAGGAAAACGATGGCGGCAAAGCCTGTCAGATATCTGTTTTTTGTAATTTCCATAAAAAATAATCCATTTAAAGCACAAAGGTATTAATTTTTACACGAATAACAAAAACATTTTGTAATTTTGCAGAAAATTTATTGAAATCACGTGATAGAAAAGCATATCGTCCTTGAAGACATAGACCCGATTGTGTTCTATGGCGTCGGCAACAGTCATTTGCAGATGCTGAAGGCACTTTTTCCGAAAATCAGAATCGTGGCACGCGACAATGTGCTGCGTGTCATCGGCGACGAGCTGCAGATGACTTCGTTTGAGGATAAGGTGGAACTGATGCGCAAGCATGTGCTGAAATACAACCGCATCACCGAGGAGGACATTCTCGACATTATTCACGGGAACAAGACCAAAGACGATGCCGTGAAGGGCGTTGTGGCCTACAGCATCAGCGGACGCCCCATCAAGCCCCGCTCCGAGAACCAGCAGAAACTGGTGGATGCCTTCGAGAAAGACGACATGATATTCGCCGTGGGACCAGCTGGAACCGGAAAGACCTATCTGAGCATCGCCCTGGCGGTGAGGGCCATGAAGGAACGGCAGGCCAAGAAGATCATCCTGTCGCGCCCTGCCGTGGAAGCCGGCGAGAAACTTGGATTCCTGCCGGGCGATATGAAGGACAAGATAGACCCCTACCTGCAGCCGCTCTATGATGCGCTGGAGGACATGATACCCGCCGTAAAGCTGCAGGACATGATGGAGAAGCACGTCATACAGATTGCTCCGCTGGCCTTTATGCGAGGCCGTACGCTGAGCGATGCCGTAGTCATATTAGACGAGGCCCAGAACACCACTCCAGCCCAGATTAGGATGTTCCTCACCCGCATGGGATGGAACACGAAGATGATTATCACGGGCGACATGACGCAGGTGGACCTGCCCAAAGAACACCTGAGCGGACTGAGGGAAGCCATCCGTATTTTGAAGGGCGTTGAAGGCATCTCGTTCGTGGAACTGAACAAGAAAGACATCGTCAGGCACAAGCTCGTGACAAGGATTGTGAATGCCTACGAGGCCTACGACAAGCAGAAAAGTGAAGAATCAGAATAAAAACATAAAAATGAAAGCATTAACAAAAACCGATTTCCAGTTTGCTGGACAAAAGAGTGTTTATCATGGCAAGGTGCGTGATGTGTATAACATCAACGACGACCTGTTAGTAATGGTGGCTACCGACCGCATCTCAGCCTTCGACGTGGTGCTGCCCAAAGGCATTCCCTTCAAAGGTCAGGTGCTGAACCAGATTGCCGCCAAGTTCCTGGATACCACCACCGACATCTGTCCCAACTGGAAGCTTGCCACACCCGACCCGATGGTGACCGTCGGACTGAAGTGCGAGGGATTCCGTGTGGAGATGATTATCCGCTCCATCCTGACGGGTTCAGCATGGCGTGATTATAAAAAAGGTGTACGCGAAATCTGTGGTGTGAAACTGCCCGACGGCATGCGCGAGAACGAGCGTTTCCCCGAGCCCATCATTACCCCGACAACCAAGGCCGACGAAGGCCACGACATGAACATCTCGAAAGAGGAAATCATTGCCCAGGGCATCGTCTCTAAGGAGGACTACGAAGTGATGGAAGACTACACCCGCAAGATATTTGCCCGCGGACAGGAAATCGCTGCCCGTCAGGGTCTTATCCTGGTGGATACCAAATATGAATTCGGCAAGCGCGACGGAAAGGTTTATCTCATCGACGAGATCCACACCCCCGACAGCAGCCGCTATTTCTATGCCGACGGCTATGAGGAGAAATTTGCAAAGGGTGAACCGCAGAAGCAGCTTTCGAAGGAATTCGTTCGCCAGTGGCTCATCGAGCACAACTTCATGAACGAACCCGGACAGGTGATGCCCGAGATTACCGATGAGTATGCCGAGAGCGTCAGCGACCGCTACATCGAACTCTACGAGCACATCACCGGTGAGCACTTCGACAAGGCTGCCGAGGAAGGCGACATTGCCGCCCGCATCGAAAAGAATGTGAGCGAGTATCTGAAGAACCGGTAATCAGCCGACATATTGCCAATGTACGAACAGGAAAAGATAACGCCCTACGGCGACGGAAGGGAGAAAGCGGGCCAGGTGGAGCAGATGTTCGACGACATCGCTCCCACCTACGACACGCTGAACCACCGGCTTTCCTGGAACATTGACAAGAGCTGGCGCAAGAAGGCCATCCGTGCCCTGGCCGAGTTTCATCCGCAAAGAATGCTCGACATTGCCACAGGCACAGGCGACTTTGCCATCCTCTCGGCCCGGCTGCTGAACCCACGTGAAATCATCGGGGCCGACATCTCGGAAGGCATGATGCAGGTGGGACGGAAAAAGGTTGAGGCAGCAAAGCTCGACCACATCATCAGCTTCAAGAAAGAAGACTGCCTGAACCTCTCGTTTGCCGACGGTTCGTTCGATGCCGTGACCGCAGCCTTTGGCATCAGGAACTTTCAGGACCTTGACAAAGGACTTCGCGAACTCTGCCGGGTGCTGAAGAAAGGCGGACATCTGAGCATCGTGGAACTGACCACTCCCGTCAGCTTCCCCATGAAACAGCTGTTCTGGATATACAGCCACACCCTGCTGCCCGTCTACGGCAAGCTCATTTCGAAAGACAAAAGCGCCTACAGCTACCTCACGAAGACCATCGAAGCATTCCCGCAGGGCGAACAGATGATGGACATTTTCAGCAAGGCCGGCTTTGCCGAATCCAGTTTCAGGCGACTCACTTTCGGCATCTGCACCCTCTATCTGGCAACAAAATAAGGAGTAAGAACATAGTGTAAAGAATAAGATTATGGACAAGTACGGATTGATAGGATTTCCCTTGGGTCACTCGTTCTCGATAAGTTACTTCAACGAGAAGTTCCAGAACGAGAATATCGATGCCCAGTACATTAATTTCGAGATTCCAAGCATCGACGCCCTGCCTGAGGTGCTCGCCTCGAACCCCGAGCTGAGGGGTCTCAACGTGACCATTCCCTACAAGGAGAAGGTGATAAGTTTCCTTGATTCTGTGAGTCCGGAAGCACGCTCCATCGGTGCCGTGAACGTGATTCGCATCACGCATAAAGGCAACAAACTGGTGATGAAAGGTTTCAACAGCGACGTGATAGGCTTCACCAAGAGCATAGCGCCCATGCTGGAGAGCTGCCACAAGAAGGCACTCATTCTGGGAACGGGCGGTGCTTCGAAGGCTATCGACTTCGGACTGCGTTCGCTGGGACTCGAGACGGTCTTCGTGAGCCGCTACGAACGTCCGGAAACCATTCAGTACGAGTCGATTACCCCCGAGGTGGTTCAGGAGTATAAGGTCATCGTGAACTGCACGCCCGTGGGCATGTATCCCCATTTCGACCAATGTCCCAAACTGCCTTACGAGGCACTCGACAGTCACAACATTCTCTACGACCTTATTTATAATCCCGACCAGACGCTCTTCATGAAGAAGGGAGCCGAACGTGGGGCTATGGTGAAGAACGGACTCGAGATGCTGCTCTTGCAGGCTTTCGCCTCGTGGGAGTTCTGGAATGGAAAAGATTAAACCTAAGTTATAGCGGATGAAGCAATTAGGAGGCTGCTCGTTCATGTTTGCAATGGCTATCATGCTGCTCATTGCAGTACAGTATATCATTCCCGTCATAGGGAGTGGACATTCGGCCATGACGCTGCTCATCGTCCTGCTCGTGCTGACAGCAGGCATTTTCTTCGGCGTGTGCTACTATGCCGAGAAGAAGAAGCTTCCCGCCAAGACCCGGGCATACGACAGGCTGGATTATGAGGAAAAGAAGCTGCAGCCCCGCTTCAAGTTCTATAAGCTGACACTTGGCCTGCTCTTCTGGGCGGTCGTATTGTGCTGTTTCATCTCATGCGAATACAAATGGGCGCAGGAAGACACTTCATCGACTGTAGTTAGTCAGACCGAATGGAATGCCGACAACATTGTTCTGCCCCACCTTACCGACCGCAACCAGTACGTTTCCAATCCCGACACCATTCTGCGTCAGGCGGTGGTTGACTCCATGAACGTGATTCTCAGGAAGCTCGACACGGAGCGGAATGTGGAATCGGCCGTCATCGTGGTGAACAACGTGGAGAATGCCGACGTGTTCCGCATGGCTCAGGACGTTGGTAATAAATATGGTGTGGGACACAAGGAGACCAACCGCGGTCTGGTCATCGTTGTTGCCTACAAAGACCGCAAGTATTTCATTGCCCCCGGAAGCGGACTCGAGGCCGACCTCACGGATGCCGAATGCAACCAACTGGCCCGCACCTACCTCACTCCGTTCATGAAAGCCTTCAATCCCAATGGCGGAATGTTGGCACTTACGGAGGCCACCTATAACTTGCTGAACGGAAAGGAAATGCCCGACGAGCCCTCCGACTACCAACTCTCACACGGAGCCCAACAGGAAGACGAAGGCGACTTCGAGGCATTTGTATTCATGCTGCTCTTCTTCTGGCTTGTGCTCTATTCCCAACTCGACCAGAAATACCGCTGGCTTGGTCTTGCCCTGCTGGGCGGAGGCACAGGTTTCACGGGATTTGGCCGCGACCGTGCAGGCACAGGTTCCAGCTGGGGTTCCGGCTGGGGCGGTTTCGGTGGAGGCGGCTTTGGCGGAGGCGGAGGCTTCGGTGGAGGCTATGGCGGCGGAAGCTTTGGCGGAGGTGGTGCCGGCGGAGGCTGGTAGCTGACTTCAGGCCTGTGCGAATTAAAGTCTTATTGGCCTTCAATTAAAGTCTAAATGACCTTCAATTAAAGTCTAAATGACCTTCAATTAAAGTCTAAATGATCTTCATTTAAAGTCTGATTGAAACCCAATTAAAGTCTGGAAGCGAATCAAATAGAAATATAATAGAAATAAACGTTTAAATAATTGCAATTATGAAAAAATCATTAACAATCATTGGCGGCATCATTATTATATGCCTCATTGTGTTCTCATCGTTCAAGAGTTGTTACAACGAGATGGTTGCAGAGCAGGAAAAAGCCACCACGGCATGGTCGAATGTGCAGAGCGCCTATCAGCGCAGAGCCGACCTTATCCCTAATCTGGTGGAGACCGTGAAGGGCTATGCCAAGCACGAGGAAGGAACTTTGACCGAAGTGATTAATGCCCGCTCGAAGGCTACACAAGTAACAGTTGATCCCGCAAACCTCACTCCCGAGAAGTTGCAGGAGTTCCAGAAAGCACAGGGCGACCTGTCGTCGGCTCTCGGCAAACTGCTTGCTATCCAGGAAGCCTATCCCGACCTGAAGGCCAACGAGAACTTCAAGGACCTGCAGGTGCAGCTTGAAGGAACAGAGAACCGTATCAACGAGGCCCGCAACAAGTTCAACACGGCCGTTCAGGAGTATAACACACTCGTTAGGTCGTTCCCGAAGAACATCGTAGCCGGACTGTTCGGATTCGACAAGATGACAAAATTCGAGGCTGAAGCCGGTGCACAGAAAGCTCCCGAGGTTAAATTCTAAGACATGGACAACAGCAACCGTTATATGATGCGCGGCGTGAGTGCAGCCAAAGAGGATGTTCACGCCGCCATCAAGAACATAGACAAAGGTGTATTCCCGCAGGCCTTCTGCAAAATCATCCCCGACATCCTGGGCGGCGACCCCGAGTATTGCAACATCATGCATGCCGACGGAGCCGGAACGAAGTCTTCGCTTGCCTATATGTACTGGAAGGAGACGGGCGACCTGTCCGTATGGAAGGGCATTGCGCAGGATGCACTTGTGATGAATACCGACGACCTTCTTTGCGTGGGTGCCGTCGACAACATTCTCGTTTCATCCACCATCGGGCGCAACAAGATGCTCATTCCGGGTGAAGTGATATCGGCTATCATCAACGGTACGGACGAACTGATGAAGCAGATGCGCGATATGGGAATCGGCATCTACGGCACAGGTGGCGAGACGGCCGATGTGGGCGACCTCGTGCGCACCATTATTGTGGACTCAACCGTTACCTGTCGCATGAAGCGTTCGGATGTGATTGACAATGCAAATATCCGTCCGGGCGATGTCATCGTGGGCCTTTCTTCAACCGGTCAGGCCACCTACGAGAGCCGTTATAACGGAGGAATGGGTTCCAACGGACTCACCTCTGCCCGCCACGATGTATTCTCGAAATATCTTGCCGAAAAATATCCCGAGAGCTACGACCATCAGGTGCCCGATGAACTGGTGTATAGCGGCTTGAAGCGACTCGACGATGAAGTGCCTGTCAGCTATTCGGTAGTAAAGGATTCCGGTATTCAGACCGTGGAAACCACCATCAGCGCCGGACAGCTGGTGCTCTCCCCCACCCGCACCTATGCTCCCGTCATCAAGGTGTTGCTCGACGAACTCCGCCCTGAGATTCACGGAATGGTGCATTGCACGGGTGGCGCCCAGACCAAAGTGCTGCATTTCGTGTCAGACAAATGTCGCGTCATCAAGGACAACATGTTCCCCATTCCGCCGCTTTTCAAGCTGATTCAGGAGCAGAGCAAGACCGACTGGAAAGAGATGTACAAGGTGTTCAACTGCGGTCATCGCATGGAGATCTACGTTCGTCCTGAAGTTGCCGAGCAGGTTATCGCCATCTCGCGTAGGTTCAATATCGATGCACAGGTCATCGGTCGCATTGAAGAAGGTCCCAAGAGCCTGACCATCAAGAGCGAATACGGCGAGTTTCATTATTAAGACTTAGACGAATGATGATAAAACCTGTCAGATTGTGGCTCATTGCCTTTTGCCTTCCGCTCATGTCGAGTTGCATCGTCGGAGAGATGCTTACCGAGAGTGCTGTGGAAAATGCCGTCTCGCCTTCTTCAAAGAAGATTACCCAGGCAGCTCACAGCAAGTCGAAGTCAATGACCAAAGCGGAGCAGAAGGAGCGTGAGAAACTGATGAATGACGGAAAATGCCCCGACTGCCGTGGCATGGGAAAGAGTCCTGACGGTAAGACCACGTGCAACACCTGTAAAGGCACAGGCAAATATCAAAATGAATAATCACAAAACCATAGTATGGCTGATACAACCAATTCAATATTACAAAAGCTCGACGGTCTGGAAGCCCGTTACGAAGAAGTCTCTACGCTGATTACCGACCCCTCCGTGATAGCCGACCAGAACCGCTACGTGAAACTGACGAAGGAATGGAAAGACCTGGGCAGCATTATGGATGCCCGCAAGCGCTACATCAATTGTCTGGAGGGAATCCGCGAGGCCAAGGATATTCTGGCCAACGAGACCGACCCCGAGATGAAGGATATGGCCCGCGAGGAACTTGCTGCCAACGAGGAACTCCAACCTCAGCTGGAAGAGGAAATCAAGATTCTGCTCATTCCGAAAGATCCCGAGGATGCCAAGAACGTGCAGATGGAAATCCGTGCGGGAACGGGCGGCGACGAAGCCTGCCTGTTTGCCGGCGACCTGTTTAATATGTACAAGCGTTTCTGCGACATGAAAGGCTGGCAGCTCAGCGTTACCGACTTCAACGAGGGAGCCGTGGGCGGCTACAAGGAGATTGACTTTGCGGTCTCCGGAGTGGATGTCTATGGCACGCTGAAGTATGAGTCGGGTGTGCATCGTGTACAGCGAGTGCCTGTCACGGAGTCGAATGGCCGCATGCAGACCTCTGCCGCAACGGTGGCCGTATTGCCCGAGGCCGACAAGTTCGAGGTGCATGTGAACGAAGGCGAAATCAAGTGGGATACTTTCCGCTCAAGCGGTGCCGGCGGTCAGAACGTGAACAAGGTGGAATCGGGTGTGCGTCTGCGTTATATGTGGAAAAATCCTAACACCGGTGAGACCGAGGAAATCCTCATAGAATGTACCGAAACGCGCGACCAGCCAAAGAACAAGGAGCGTGCCCTGAGCCGTCTCTATACCTTCATCTACGACAAGGAGCACCAGAAGTATGTTGACGATATAGCCAACCGCCGCAAGTCGCTGGTTTCCACGGGCGACCGTAGTGCCAAGATTCGCACCTACAACTTCCCGCAAGGCCGTGTAACCGACCATCGCATCGGCTACACCACCCACGACCTGCAGGGCTTCCTCGGTGGGGATATCCAGGACATGATTGACCATCTGACCGTGGCCGAGAATGCCGAGCGCATGAAAGAAGCAGAACTTTAAATAATAGAGGAAAAGGATGAGCATCAAAGAATTCTTCCGACCTTTTGTGAAAGCAAAGCCTTGGGAAATCGGATTATGCGTAGCCATTGGTTGCATAGCCATCTTCTATGCACAATATGCACCCAGCATTTGGGCTGCCATGCTGGTATTCCTGCTTTGGTATTGTTTCGTGTTTTTCGTTTTCTTGCTCATTAAACACTTATCTAAAAAATGAACAGACAACAACTCGTAGAACAGATTTTCGCTAAGAAATCGTTTCTTTGTGTGGGTTTGGATACCGATTTAAAGAAGGTTCCCGCACATATCCTGAAGGAAGAAGACCCCATCTTCGCCTTTAATAAGCAGATTATAGACGCCACGGCCCCCTATTGCGTGAGTTACAAACCGAACTTGGCCTTCTATGAGGCTTTCGGCGTGAAGGGACTCATCAGTTTCGAGAAGACCGTGAGCTATCTTAAAGAGCAGTATCCCAATCACTTCATCATTGCAGATGCCAAGCGTGGCGACATCGGCAATACCTCGGCTATGTATGCCCGCACTTTCTTCGAGGAATATGATGTGGACTCGCTGACCGTTGCTCCCTATATGGGAGAAGACTCTGTGTCTCCATTCCTTACTTATGAAGGCAAATGGGTCATTCTTTTAGCCCTCACCAGCAATAAGGGCAGTCACGATTTCCAGTTGACAGAGGATAAAGAAGGTCAGCGCCTGTTTGAAAAAGTGCTTGAAAAATCTCAAAAATGGGGAACGTCGGAGAATATGATGTATGTTGTAGGTGCCACCCAAGGACAGATGTTTGAGGATATCCGTCGCGTAGCGCCCAATCACTTCCTTTTGGTACCCGGTGTGGGTGCTCAGGGAGGCTCCCTTCAAGAGGTTTGTAAATATGGCATTATTAAGGATTGCGGACTACTCGTAAACTCCTCACGCGGCATCATTTACGCCTCTAATGGAGAAGATTTTGCTGAAGTCGCTGCCCAGAAGGCCAAAGAGTTGCAGGAGCAAATGGCAGCCGAACTTGCAAAACTAGCATAAACGCAGTCATCAGCCTTCTTACTGGCGTGACAGTTGTGACAATTGTGACAGTTAAAAATTAGACTATCTTGTTTTTCATTTTTCCTTTTATATATAATATAACTAATTAATAATTAATAAGTTATATATAAATATATAGTTAAAGAGGGAAATGGTACACCTTAAAAAATAACTGTCACAACTGTCATCTGTCACATAACAAATGTTAATATTCATCTAAAAGGCAGTATATCAATAACTTACGACATTAAAAAGAATGTGTGTTTGTTATTCCGAAGTAAGAAAACCTTACAAATTGTATCAATTTTCTGCTCTAATTGGCCTTAAAATGCGTGTAAGAACCACAGATTTTGATGTTTAATCCCCGTTTTTAACATTTTTTTGCTTCGCAAAAAATTCACTATTCTTGCTAAATTGAATGGGGTTTTGAGGCCCAAATGGTCAATTTGGTGGCAAAAAGCACTGAATGTCATCGACTCTTTCTTACTAAAGACTACGGATAAGACAACTTTCTTGCATTTTGAAAATGCGATTTAGGCAATCTCTTCACGCCATTTAAGCATCGCTTCCACGCCATTTAAGCATCGTTTCCACGGCATTTATACAAAGCTTCCACGGCATTTAACCATTGGAAGAACGCTATAACTGCCATTTACTTCAAATAAACGCTCTGCATTTTACAGATTATTCGGGATATGGATAACTGAAATTTTGTGGTCTCATTATTTATTCGTATCTTTGCAATATGAATGACGCAAAGATCATCAACGACCCTGTTTTCGGTTTTATCAAGATACCACGAGGCCTGCTGCTCGATATCGTACAGCACCCGCTGATGCAGCGGCTCACCCGCATCAAACAACTCGGTATGGCCAATGTGGTTTACCCAGCGGCGCAGCACACCCGTTTCCAACATTCCATCGGAGCCTTCCATCTGATGAGCGAAGCCATCCTCTCGCTGCAGCAAAAAGGCCATTTCATTTTCGACTCAGAGGCAGAAGCCGTGGAGGCTGCTATTCTGATGCATGATATAGGCCACGGTCCCTTCTCCCATGTATTGGAGAACACACTCATCACAGGTATCTCCCATGAGAAAATATCGCTCCTGATGATGGAACAAATCAATCATGAGATGGAAGGGGCACTCAACCTGGCTCTGAAAATATTCAAGGGCGACTACCAAAAAAAATTCCTCCACGAACTCATCTCCTCCCAGCTCGACATGGACCGCCTGGACTATTTGCGGCGAGACTCTTTCTTCACAGGAGTTACCGAGGGCAACATCGGTTCGGCGCGCATCATCAAAATGCTCGATGTTGTGGACGATAAACTGGTGGTGAACTCCAAAGGCATCTATTCAATCGAGAACTATCTTACCACCCGAAGGCTGATGTACTGGCAAGTCTATCTGCACAAGACTACCGTAGCCTTCGAGAAAATGCTGGTGAACACGCTTCGCCGAGCAAAGTTGCTTGCTCATCAGGGCAAAGAACTCTTCGCCTCCCCTGCCCTACGCTACTTTCTCTACAACGACCTGGATGCCGCTTTCTTCGAGGTTCATCAGGAAGAAGCCCTTCGCAACTACGGTCTGCTCGATGACAGCGACATCTGGTGCGCGCTGAAAGATTGGATGAGCAGCGATGACCAGATTCTCTCCCTCCTGGCTACCAACCTTATCAACCGTCATATCTTCCGTGTGGAAATCCATGAGGAGCCCGTAACGCAGGAACGTATTGACGAGGTGCTAAAGATATTGATGGCGTATTATGGAATCAGTCGTGAAGAGGCAAGCTACTTGATTAGTGTTGACATCATCGAAAAAGATATGTATGATGTGAACGACGACCGCATCGACATTCTTTATCGCGATGGAACAATCCGCGACATCGCCGATGCTTCCGAGATTCTGAATGTTGCCTTACTTTCTAAAAAAATACGTAAATATTACCTCTGTTATCAACGATTATGACTTTTTTTTATTACCTTTGTACGGAAATAATAAAAACCTGTAAGAAAAATGGAGTTTTCTGCTAAACAAATAGCCGATCTTATTCAGGGTCGTGTTGAAGGAAACGAGGAGGTAAAAGTTAATTCTTTTGCCAAGATTGAGGAAGGGAAAGAGGGAGCAATATCATTTCTTTCTAATCCGAAATATACTCACTATATTTATGAAACAAAGTCCAGTGTTGTATTAGTCAACAACGATTTACAACTTGAGCGTCCTGTTGCCACAACACTCATCCGTGTAAAAAACGCATACGAGGCTGTTGCCCAACTTTTACAGTTGTATTCGCAGATGAAGCCAAAGAAGACAAGTATAGATCCACTTGCCTCTATATCAGAAAAAGCTCAGATTGGAAAGAATTGTTATATAGGCGCTTTTGCTTGCATTGGTGACAAAGTTGTTGTTGGTGATGGGACTCAGATTTATCCACATACTGTTATTGGGGACAATGTTAGTATTGGCGAGAACTGCATTCTCTATCCAAACGTGACTGTTTATGAAGGATGTAAACTTGGCAATCGTGTTACCATCCATGCAGGAAGTGTAATTGGTGCAGACGGATTTGGGTTTGCTCCTAATGCTGATGGTTATAGCAAGATTCCTCAGATTGGTATTGTTACTATCGAAGATGACGTCGAAATTGGAGCAAATACTTGTGTTGATCGATCTACAATGGGCAGCACCATTATTCACAAGGGAGTTAAGCTTGACAATCTTGTGCAGATAGCCCACAATGTTGAGATTGGGGAAAACACGGTGATGTCAGCACAAGTAGGTGTTGCTGGAAGCACAAAAATAGGTGCATGGTGCATGGCTGGTGGACAAGCTGGATTTGCTGGTCATATTACCGTTGGAGACAAAACTTTCATTGGTGCACAATGTGGCGTAAATAGTAGTGTGAAAGGCAATGAAAGCTTAATTGGCACACCAGCGCAAGAGCCAAAGGGATTCTTCAAGTCATCAGTACTGTTCCGTAAGTTGCCTGAAATATACAAGCAGATTGATGATTTACAGAAAGAGGTAGAAAGATTGAAGAACAAACATTAAGAAAGAACCTATCAAATTTATATGTTGAAACAACAGTCATTGAAAGGCAGCTTTTCGCTTTGCGGTAAAGGTCTGCACACGGGATTGAGCCTGACCGTAACATTCAATCCTGCACCAGAGAATACCGGTTATAAGATTCAGCGCATTGACTTGGATGGAATGCCTATTATTGATGCTATCGCTGAAAACGTTGTAGACACTCAGCGCGGTACAGTTTTAGGAAAGGGAGACATACGTGTATCAACTGTTGAGCACGGACTAGCAGCACTCTATGCAATGGGAATCGACAACTGTCTAATTCAGGTGAATGGTCCGGAATTCCCCATTCTGGATGGTAGCGCAAAGATGTATGTTGACAAGATTAACGAAGTCGGAATTGAAGAGCTTAATGCTCCTAAAGACTGGTATATAATTCGCAAGAAGATAGAGGTAAAAGACGAGCCAAACGGCTCATGCATCACTATCCTACCTGACGAGGAATTCTCTTTGACAACAATGTGTTCGTTTGAGTCAAAATTCATTAACAGTCAGTTCGCCTCGCTCGATAAAGTTGAGGATTTTGCAGAGGAGATAGCTCCTGCACGTACTTTTGTTTTTGTGCGCGACATTGAGCCTCTTCTTCAGGCTAATCTCATAAAAGGCGGTGACATGGATAATGCTATTGTTATTTATGAGCGTCAGACCACTCAAGAGCGCCTCGATATGCTAGCCGACATGCTGAAAGTAGAACACCGCAATGCAAACGAATTGGGATACATTCAACACAAGCCGTTAGTATGGGAAAATGAATGTACTCGCCATAAATTGCTTGATATCATAGGCGACATGGCACTCATTGGCAAGCCTATCAAGGGTCGTATTATTGCTACACGCCCCGGACATACCATCAACAATAAGTTTGCCCGACAAATGCGTAAAGAGATACGCAAGCACGAGATACAAGCTCCAATTTACGATCCCAATGAGGAGCCTGTTATGGATAACAATCGCATTCGTGAACTTCTCCCCCACCGATATCCCATGCAACTCGTCGACAAAGTTATTAAGTTAGGAGCTACAAGCATCGTGGGCGTGAAGAACGTGACAGCAAACGAACATTTCTTTACCGGCCACTTTCCTGAAGAACCTGTTATGCCTGGCGTTCTGCAAATTGAAGCAATGGCTCAATGTGGCGGTTTGTTAGTGTTGAATACGTTGGAGGAACCTGAGCGATGGTCCACGTATTTTATGAAGATAGACGGTGTGAAATTCCGTCAGAAAGTTGTACCAGGTGACACTTTGCTATTTAAGGTTGATTTGTTAGCACCAGTTCGCCACGGAGTAAGTTCCATGAAGGGATACATTTTCGTAGGTGACCGTATTGTTGCAGAGGCCACCTTCACCGCACAAATTGTAAAAAACAAATAAAGAATCGCCTGCCATTATGTAAATTAAACTATCTTGTTCAACAAGTTGTGTTATTTTGACTGGAAGGCTATCAAAACTAATAATATGAACAAAATACACCCTATGGCATTTGTCCATCCTGAGGCCAAGTTAGGTGACAACAATGTCATCGGTCCATTCTGCTTTATTGATAAAAACACAGTAATGGGCGATAATAATGTGCTTCAGAACAGCGTTACAATCAATTTCGGTGCACGCATAGGCTCAAACAACGAGTTTTTCCCTGGTGCAAGCATCTCTACAAAACCACAAGACCTTAAGTTTAAGGGCGAGGAAACCACATGCATTATCGGTAACAACAACAGTATTCGTGAGAATGTGACTATAAGTCGTGGAACAGCTTCGAAAGGAACTACTATTGTAGGCAACAGTAACCTTCTCATGGAGAATATGCACGTTGCTCACGATTGTGTAATTGGCAACGGATGTATCATAGGCAATTCAACAAAATTCGCAGGTGAAGTTGTTGTCGATGATTTTGCTATTATATCAGCCACATGCCTCTTCCATCAGTTCTGCCACATAGGCAGCTACATCATGTTCCAAGGAGGAAGCCGCACGAGTCAGGATATTCCCCCTTACGTGATTGCAGGAAAAGAACCTATCCGCTATGCAGGTGTTAACATTATCGGTCTGCGCCGACGAGGGTTCAGTAACGAGAAGATAGAGATTATTCATGAGGCATACCGCCTCCTATACTCAAAAGGAGTATTGAAGGAAGGTATTATGGAGATACGCAAGAACCTGCCCGAATGTGAAGAGGTTAGCAACATCATCAACTTTGTTGAGAATTCCAAACGAGGAATCATACGATAAGAAATAATGACAACTCACTTGCTAAAACCTTCTACGGGTGTTATGGACAAGACGCTCATCACCATAGTAGGACCAACGGGTGTCGGCAAGACTGAGTTATGCTTGCGGCTTGCTGAATATTTTCATATACCTATTATAAATGCAGATTCTCGTCAGCTTTTTTCTGAGATTCCCATAGGAACAGCAGCACCTACAAAGGAGCAACTATCTAGAGTTAAACACTATCTTGTAGGCACGTTAAGATTGGAAGATTACTATAGTGCATCCATGTTTGAGAAAGATGTTTTAACTCTTTTAGAAAAGCTTTTCTGCGAAACAGAACCTTCAACATCGACATTTCAATTAGCAACGGACCAAGCCAAACATAAACCTCACGATTCTCATCTTGCACTAATGTCTGGTGGCTCTATGATGTATATTGATGCTGTTTGTAACGGTATTGATGATATTCCAACAGTTGATGAAGAGACACGTGCTATGATGAAAAGACGATTGGAAGAAGAAGGATTGCCTGCTCTAGTGGAAGAACTAAGACAACTAGACCCAGAGCATTGGGCTTTAGTCGACAAACAGAATCCGAGGCGTGTCGTACATGCACTAGAGATTTGTCACATGACAGGCAAAACCTACACTTCGTTCCGAACAAGTAAAAAGAAACAAAGACCCTTCAACATTATTAAAATTGGATTAAATAGACCGCGTGAAGAGCTTTACGAGCGCATCAACTTACGAGTAGACCAAATGATGGTATTCGGATTGCTTGAAGAGGCATTAAGTGTATACCCCAAACGCCACTTGAATGCCCTGAATACGGTAGGATACAAAGAACTTTTCAACTATTTTGACGGTAAATGGTCACTTGAAGAGGCTGTTGAGCGTATAAAAGGAAACACTCGCTGTTATTGCCGTAAACAACTCACATGGTTCAAACGTGACGAGCAAATACGTTGGTTTCATCCCGACAATATTGAAGAAATCATAAAATATATAAAGAGTATAACATAAATAGGTGTTTTATTAGTAACTTTGCCACAACAATATAAATAGATATGAAGAAATTCTTTTCTGCCATCAAAGGTATATGGCCTTGGTATAAATCACTCTATAAAGGCCGTCCTTGGTACATTAAGACCATATCGGCATTTGCCACATTTATAATTGCCTTGATTATTTATCTCGGCATGGTAGATATAAACTTTTTGTGGTTGTTTGGAAAGAGCCCAGGCTACTTCTCTGGAATCAAAGACCCTCAGACTAGTCAGGCTTCTGAGATATATAGTGCCGACGGTGTACTAATTGGAAAGTTCTTCAGCGAAAACCGAACACCCGTAAAATACGAGGAAGTAAATCCAAACTTTTGGAAAGCTCTTATCGACACCGAAGACGAGCGTTTCTATAAGCATAAAGGGGTTGACCCGATTGGAATGTTCGGTGCTGCTAAAGACGCTCTATTCCATTTAGAAGCACGTGGTGCATCTACCCTTACACAACAGCTGGCAAAAAATATCTTCCGCATGCGTAAGGGCACACAATACTCCACAGGCGTACTCGGCAGGATTCCTGGATTAAAAATGCTTATCGTTAAAAGCAAGGAGTGGATTATTGCCACAAAACTCGAAACGATATTCAATAAGGAGGACATACTGACGATGTATGCTAATACTGTTGATTTTGGCTCTAATGCCTATGGTATTAAAACTGCATGTAAGACATACTTTAACTCGACTCCATCGAAGATAACAACGGAGCAAGCTGCTGTACTGGTAGGAATGTTGAAAGCAACTACTTACTATAATCCGATTTCAAATCCAGAGAATAGTAAGAAACGCCGTAATATTGTGCTTAACAACATGGTAAAGCAAGGAGACCTGAGCCGTGCAGCTTGCGATTCGCTATGTAAGTTGCCCATAAAACTTGATTATAATGTTGAGACAAACTATCATGGTCAGGCTTTATATTTCCGCGAGGCTGTTGCTAATTATCTTGAGGATTGGTGTTTTGAGAATGGCAAGGATCTCTATAGTAGCGGTTTAAAAATCTACACCACTATTGACACGCGTCTCCAGAAGTATGCAGAAGAGGCTGCTATCAAACAGATGAAACAAGTTCAAAAGAACTTCAACAATCATTGGGGCAAAGAGGATCCTTGGCGTGATGAACACCACAACATTATTCCACACTTTATCGAAGATATTGCCAAACGTCAACCTGTATATAAGTATCTCATGGCTAAATTCCCCAACCAACCAGATTCAATCATAGCAGCACTCAACCGCCCGCATAAAGTTAAAGTGTTTGATTATGAGAATGGTCAGATTGAGATGGAAATGTCAACAATGGATTCTATTCGATACATGGTTAAATTTATGCATTGTTCGTTTGTGGCTATGGAACCACAAACAGGAGCAGTTAAAGCATGGGTAGGCGACATTGACTTTAATTCATGGAAATATGACAAAGTGACTGCCATGCGTCAGCCAGGCTCAACATTTAAGCTCTTTGTATATACTGAGGCGATGAATCAGGGATTAACGCCTTGTGATAAACGTCGTGACGAATATTTTAGCATGGATGTATACGACAGAAAACAAGGTAAAGAAGTGAAATGGGCACCTACGAATGCCAACGGCTACTTCTCGAATGACTCAATGGCGTTGAAGAGTGCTTTTGCAAAGAGTATTAATTCTATAGCAGTACGTTTGGGACAAGAGATGGGCATCAGCAATGTTGTAAGAACAGCTTACGATATGGGTATTAAGAGCCCACTCGACGAGACTCCATCATTGGCTCTTGGAGCATCCGATGTCAATCTTCTAGAATTGGTAAATGCATATTGTGTTGTTGCTGATGAAGGCCGTCACCACGAACCAGTGCTTGTAAACCGCATTCTAGATAAAGACGGAAATGAGATATATGTTGGTCCCACTGAAACTAGACAGGTAATCCCATACAAGAGCGCATTCCTCATGCAGCAGATGATGATGGCAGGTTTGCGCGAGCCAGGTGGTACATCGCAATCTCTTTGGGGATATGTAGGTAAAGCAAACGACACAGAATTTGGTGGAAAGACTGGTACATCAAACAATCATTCTGATGCATGGTTTATCGGCATGTGTCCGAATCTCGTTTGTGGAGCATGGGTCGGTGGTGAATATCGCTCTATCCACTTTCGTACAGGTGCTCTTGGACAAGGAAGCCGAACCGCTCTTCCTATTTGCGGTTATTTCCTTGAAGCTATGCTTAATGACCCAGCCTTCAAACATTATCACGGAAAGTTCGGAAAGGCAAAAGACAACGATATCGCTTATGACATGTATACATGTGCCAGTTACTATGCATCAAGTCATAACGACACGCTTGATAACGACAGCCTTTCCGCTATCTTCGAGGAAGAAATCTTACTTGACGAAGATGGAATTATAACTGATCCACAAGAACTGAAAGTGAATAAAACGCCCGACCCAACACTAAAGATTGAAGGTGAATTGAATGACCCAAATGATGACAAGAACAAGAAAAAGAAGAATAAGCCTGTCGAGCAGCCCGTTAAATACGAAGACTTATAGTATAAAGCTATAATTCTCAATGCTCTCCTCACAGCTCACAAACTCTTACAAACTCCTTTCTTTTACTTTTTCCAGTTAATCCTAGTTTATTAATAGTATACAGTTCCTTCTAATTCCCCAACACATTATCCAGCAAATCCATTGACCGAACTAGCTCACATAGATTCTGAAAATGAGGAGATGCAAAATGCGCTCCAACTTATACAATATACTCGTCGATCACTCTTTCTGACAGGAAAAGCTGGGACGGGAAAATCTACTTTTTTACGCTATATCTGTAATACGACAAAGAAGAAACATATCGTGCTGGCTCCAACGGGAATAGCCGCTATTAACGTAGGTGGAAGCACACTTCATAGTTTTTTCAAACTGCCTTTTCACCCTTTATTACCAAATGACAGTCGCTATTCTATACGGAATATCAAAGAAACTCTAAAATATAATAGTGAAAAACGTAAACTGATTCGGGAAGTAGAGTTGATCATAATCGATGAGATTTCAATGGTAAGAGCAGACATCATCGACTTTATTGACAAGGTGTTGCGTATTTACTCTAGGAATATGCGGGAGCCTTTTGGCGGTAAGCAGTTGCTATTCGTTGGTGATATCTATCAATTAGAACCTGTTGTCAAAGAAGAGGATCGCCATTTCTTGCAACCCTTTTACCCCTCATCATTTTTCTTTGACGCTTATGTATTTCGCGAAATGCAGCTTATAAGCATTGAGTTGAAAAAGGTATACCGACAAACTGATGCTGCATTCATCAGTATTCTTGACCATATCCGGACCAGCAACATTCATGTAAGCGATCTTCAACAACTCAATAACCGCGTAGGAGCCGAACTAGACCTTAGTGGTTCTAAACTGGCAATTACTCTCTCAACACGACGTGATACTGTTGACTTTATAAATGAACAACATCTCTCACAATTGCCGGGTGAACCGACACTCTTCTTAGGTGAGATTAAGGATGAGTTTCCTGAAAGCAGTCTTCCAACCCCAATGGAATTATACCTAAAGCCTGGCGCACAGGTAATATTCATAAAGAATGATATTGACCGCAGATGGGTAAATGGAACGTTGGGCGTTATAGAAGCAATAGATGAAGAAGAGGGTATTATTTATGTAATAGACGAGCAAGCTAATGAATTGGAAGTACAACGTGAGAGATGGAGCAACATGCGGTATACGTTCAACGAAAAAGAACAGAAGATTGAAGAGGAGGAGATTGGCGTTTATATTCAATTTCCTTTAAAACTGGCTTGGGCGATTACTGTTCACAAGAGCCAGGGACTTACGTTCAATCAAGTGCATATAGACTTCACAGGAGGAGTATTTGCAGGTGGTCAGACTTATGTAGCACTCTCTCGTTGCACCTCACTTGAAGGTATCAGCCTCAAAGAGCCTATCCGCAGAGATGAAGTGTTCATAAGAGCTGAGGTACAGCAATTTGCCCGACACTACAACAATCAAAACATGATTAATAGTGCACTTACAGAAAGTAAGGCAGATAAACAATATCACGACGCAGTTGAAGCTTTCGACAGTGGTGATTTTGATGCTTTTCTCACTCACTTTTTCAAAGCCATTCATAGTAGATACGACATTGAGAAACCTGTTGCTCGTCGTTTGATACGACGTAAACTAGGAATCATAAATCAATTGCGTGAAGAGAAAAAGGCTTTAGAGGAACATCAAAAGAAACAAGAAGAGTTTCTCAAAAAACTCTCTACAGAGTATGTTTTGCTCGGCAAAGATTGCGAGCGAGAAGGAATGCCCAAGGCTGCTATTGCAAATTACAAGAAAGCTTTGGAACTTTATTGTAAACATCCAGAAGCTTTACGAAGGCTTAGGAAACTTGAAGGAGGAAAAGAAAAACATGGTGGAGAAAGGTAGATTGAATAATAACCATCATGTGAACTAAAAAAAAGAAGAGTTATGAATAGTCTGGATGAATCCAAAGGCAAAACATAACTCTTCTTTTTTAGTTTTTTATCCTATCAGAAAGTGTACTTCAAACCAATCTGGCCACGCCAACGGCTGTAATAGTCGCTATAGTTACGAACAGCATATTGACCGGTGAACTGATAGGCGCCATCACCTTGATAGTTAACTGGGCTATAGTATACACCAAAACCATCGCCATAAGTACGTCCCCAATTCTTATTCAGCAAATTGCCGACATTCAAAATATCAAGCGACAACTCGATAGAATTTATCTGTTGGTTTATCTTAAACGAGAACTTTTGAGCCAAGTGGATATCGAAATGATGCTCAAACTTCAGATTAGCAGCATAACGCTCAAAATACTGACCTCTATGATTCTTCAGATATGGCTCCTCTGCTATCCAATCCTTCAACAGCTGGCGTTGCATAGCTTCTGTGAGTTTTTCCTTGTTATAGGTGGTCTCCTCGAATGCCATTTGATCAATCTGTTCATCGGTTGGAATGTAGAACAAATCATTTCCAATCTGTCCGTCACCATTCACGTCACCATAGTAATATATAGTGTACGGTGAACCGCTCTTAGCTTGATAAATAAGACCTATTGTTGTCTGCCAAGCCTGGCTCTTACCATATTTCAAATGATAGAAGGCTGAAGCCTGAACGCGGTGAGGAACATGGAATGCAGAATAACCAAGCTCAGGATTATTCGGATTCCGATACGTATAATTGTAGCGATAGTTACTCTCAGCAACTGACGAGGAACCGTTGTTTACCGTACGTGAGTCAGTCCATGTGTAACTGGCCATTAAGTCAAGTCCAAAGTCAAATTTCTTTTCAGCCTTTAGTGAAAGGTTCACAGTATAGCCCTTAGACGTATTGAACAAGCCATAAACATGTGAAATCTCCGTACCGCCAACAGTAGAGGCCATCATTGGACGGTTATCCCAACTATAGCCATACTTCTGACCGTATGTCTGTCCAGTCTCATCAATTGTAAGGTCTTGATAATACACATCATTCAATGTCTTCGAGTAAATTGCCTCAGCTGTCCAATTGATACCCAGCAGATTGAAATCAAAACCTAAATTAAAGCGCAGATTCTGGGCGAACTTAAAATTGTGGTCGTAGACATTAATAATCTGTGAGCCATTGCTAGCTTTTAGTTTGTTTGCATTCGCTTCCTGACCATCAGGATTCAAGATAAGATCTATACCTTTAGGGTTGTACACATTGTAGGCTGACAGCTGCACACCTGTATTCGAGAAGTTGTTACTAATCCATACAAAAGGTATACGGCCAGTAAAGATACCGGCTCCACCACGAAGAATATAACGGCGGTCTCCCATTATATCCCAACGGAAGCCAAGACGAGGGCTCCACAGTGGTGCGCTTGAAAGCTTGTGGTTTGTTTTCACATCCCAGCCACGTGTGATAGCGTATGCATTGAACGAAGCGTTCTCAGCAGGTGTATCAAAGAAAATAGGAATATCCATGCGCAATCCATAAGTAAGCTGCAGATTATCAGCCACATCCCACTTATCCTGTGCATAGAATCCTAACTGACCAGCAGAGAATGAGCACTTCCACCGAGGATCACCTGTGACTGCAACGTTTGCCATTCCGAAACGATACTGGCTGATATAAGCGTATGTCGGGTCAATTCCTCCACTCATATAGTCGTTATAATACTTCTCGAAATGCTCCAGATCATTAAAGTAATAAGTACCGAAAGCATCTTGTATATACAGATTCGCAAACTTATACAACTCGTTATGTGTACCAAATGTATAGGTGTGGTTGCCACGATACCAGGTCAGGTTGTCTTCCAATGTATAGATGTCCTGGTCAAGGCTATTAGCCATAGACGACCTCTCATTACCAATATTCACAGTTCCTCCGCGTTTCTCACTAGTAGAACCAACGCTACGGATATTCAGCATTGGGAATGGCGAGAGAATAGCACGCTGGTCACGCACGCGAACATAACTAGCACGGAACTCGTTACTGATGTTCGGCGATATACGGCTTTGCAACTCAGCCGTAAATGAGTTTGTGTTGTTCTTAAACGGATACGAATAGTTGTTATCATTCAGAGAGGTGGAACCACTTGTGTTATTCAGCTGCTTCGCAATCACAAGACTCCAGCGCAAGCTGAATTTATTAAACTCATTGATGTTCCAATCCAACTTTACACCAGCCTTTTCGCTCTTTGTATATACATCCGTATTCTCAAAAACACCACCATAGTTTACACCCTGCCTGGAAGCCAATTCCTTTACCTTACGCAACAACTCGTCAGCAGATGCCACATCAATCTGGGAACCATCTGTACCATACCCGAACAAGTTAGGATACTCTTTATTGGCCTTTTCGTAGTTAGCGAAGAAGAACAGTTTGTCCTTGATAATCGGTCCACCGAGTGTAACACCAAACTGATACTCTGTCTGGTCGTCGTAAGCAGCACTGTAGGAACCGTCGGCCATCTTGTACTTCTTACCTATCAAGTCCTTATTGTATCCATAACCGTACAACGAGCCGTGGAACTTATTAGTACCACTCTTTGTGATGGCGTTAATAGCACCACCTGTAAAACCGCTCTGGCGAACATCAAAAGGAGCCACATTCACTTGAATCTGCTCAATGGTCTCCATCGAAACAGGATTTGTTCCTGCCTGGCCGCCGTTATTTCCGCTTGATGCCAAGCCGAACACGTCGTTATTCATGGCACCATCAATCATAAACGAATTGTAGCGGTTATTTGTACCTGCAAACGACATCACTCCGCTATTGGTCACGGTCAGCTGCGGATTCAGACGAGCCACGTCGGCTATACCGTGCGAGATGCTCGGCATATCGTTGATGCGCTCAGAATCGATACTTGTGGCTGCACCTGTCTTTGTGGCATTCAAGCCACTTCTTCCTGTAACAACCAGCTCTTCAAGAACTTTCGAGTCTTCCTCAAGTGAACATGAAAGATTCTGAGATTCACCCAAAAGCAGGCTTACGTTATTAAAAACTTTCGGCTGATGACCTACATACGTAATCTCAACCTTGTAAGGACCACCGGCACGCATACCCTGAATGGCATAACGTCCCTGGACATTTGTAACAGCACGATAGACCGTTCCAGAAGGCACGTGTGTGGCAGTAACCGTTGCGCCAATTACCTCCTCACCCTGCGAGGTCACCTTACCATTAATACCCGATGTTGTTACCTGAGCCATAGCCGTCATGACCATCATAAGCATCAGCACAACAAGTGATAAAACTCTTTTTTGCATGGTTTATTTGTTTTTTGTAATAATCATTCTTTGATATTAACTAATGATGCTCTGGCACAACGGCAAAAAACATCAAGTCCTCATTACCCTTGTTCATCAGCGTATGCTGCTTGCCCATTGGGTTATAATGCACTTCACCAGGTAATACTATCTCTTCCTCTCCCTCATAAATATAGGTGGCGACACCCGATAAAATATACATTACCTCACTATTCATCTCATGCCTATGCAATCCAATTGAACATCCAGGTTCCAATTTGCCTAACATAATCTTCACCTTGTCGTCAGTATAATGCCGCATGATATATCTGCCATTGCCTCCCTTAAACTCAGGGACAATAGTCTCTGCTATTTTCTTGAAGTCTATTTTCATATATTTAAGGCTTTTCGTTGTTATTTTTTGCAAATATACAAAAATAATTTCAATTTGGTATCACCAACTGCTAAAAAATATTTCAACAATAAACACGCAAGAATCTAACATAGCCGATTAGCAAGCTAATGATGCTTTCCAGATTTACAGAAGGCTACTCTACGAGCGTAAAGCAGCCTTCTATTCTTGCTGTTATTAATGTAAAAATAACATGCATGTCCTTGCGGCAATTACTCGTTATGCCTCCATATTTTTATTAACTTACGATGAATAGCAAAGATATTCATCAATGTAACCAAAACAAACAGGACAATACCCGTCAGCAATGTAGGCAGGAAAGAACCATCTGCTATCTCGGGTAATATAGTCTCGAGCACACCAGTATAATACTTACGAATTAACCATACTGTAGCAAATGATATAATGAGCACAAGTGCATTCAAACCTATAGTAAGCAACTGGTAAGGCCGGGCCACTCGTGAGGGACTATAACCAATTAGCAATAAGTTCTCAAGCTTATTGGTATTTTTTTGCAACAACAAATAAATGCTGAGCATGAGTATATAGAAACTGAGGACAGAGATGATTAACCCTACAATCATGACGATGCTGACTACTATGCGCAAGAAATATGCAGTTTTCTCTGCGTTAAGCTTATCATCCTCCATTTCATACCCTTTATCCTCCATCATATTGGTAAACTGCTCATCTGCCGGATTGCTGACTTCTACCAGCAAGCGGGTCGGATCCGAATGCTCGTCAGGGGCAAAAGCCTCATTACTCCAATCCATAAAGGCCTGAGGCACAAGAATTGAGTTCAGACGATTTGTAAAACCTACCACCTTACCGTTGAACTCCTCCTGGCGGCCATTACCATGAATGAATATCTTAAAGCTGATTAAGCCAAGAAGTCCTTCGCTAATCCGCGGCAAAGCATGTGTCTGCGCAAAGCCGAAATTATACATATTTATATATGAACGCGGAATGATGACAGGAACCTCTTTGCTTCCATCTTCATATTTCCAATCAACAAGCGGTATATCAATAAACTCATCAGGAACACTCTCTATAAAGAGTTCGGAGTTAAGAATGCTTTTCCCTCCCACTCCCATTGAGGCATCAAGCTTATATTCCGCGCGGGTAAACTTACCAAGTTTCGTAACAAAAGGCTGCTCAGTCAACTCTTCTATCTCTGTACTATCAAATGTGTTTGTGCGGCCGGAGATGGTGCTGCCTGTACCAATCTTTTTGCTCATGATTACGAAATCAGACTTCATGAAAGAGTCTTCTGCCGTAAAAGCAGGCAACACATCATGATAGAACTGAACACCTAAGAGTACAATTACCATTCCAAAGAGATTGGCAAAGAAAAATCCAACAAACTGAGCTATGCTGATATGCTGCCGTAATAATTTCCAGACTAAATTCATGTTGAAACTATGAATTATTATAGATAAATAACAACTAATATGCTTGTGTAGACTTTACTAGAGTTTGAACACTTGATCGTACTCCAGCTCCATATGCTTTCCGATGCTGGTTACTATCACTCCAGCCCCTTGATTGGCTGCTTCTTCAACAAGAATATCACCCATGATGCGCGAATTAGTGTCGTCCAAATGACTAATCGGCTCATCAACCAAAACAAAATCGAAAGGCTGGACTAGTGCGCGAATCATTGCGACACGTTGTTGTTGTCCAAATGACATTAACCCAACCTTAGCATCTAATTTATCAGGAATACCAAGGCGCTCAAACCATTCAGTTATCTGCCGCTGGGATTTGAAGCCGGTTATCTTATTCTTTATCTCAACATTCTCATATGCTGACAATTCTGGAAACAGACGCAATTCTTGAAACAAACAACTAAGATGACGCTGGCGTATTCTTACCCAATCGGCTACTTTCAATGTCTTGATGTCAGTATCATCAAAACATATAGTTCCTGTATAATCGTTTCGATAACCTATCACATAGCTGCAAAAAGTACTTTTTCCCTTGCCGCTGTCAGCCTCTATCAAGTAGCGTTTCCCTTTTTCGAGACAAATATCTTGTTGCCAGATGTCAGAACCTTGCTTTTCTCGCGAAGCAAATACTTCTGGAATAACATTTTTGAATGAAATAGATGAAATAGACTCCATGAAAACCTATAATGTAAATTATTTCCTATAATACACAATTGAAGATAGTTTGCCAAATACTGGTTCAAGCAATGAGACAAGAGTTTTTACTACTTCATTGTCTATCTTTTCTATATTGATTACAGCCACCATTTTCTCTCCTTGATACTGAAGTGACTCTTTAGAACCTTCAGAAGGCGGAATGCACATTCTCATCGCAGATTGTGGATCTGTTCCACTATAGAAAACAGACGGACTACCTGCCTTAACGCCGAAATAGAAATTCTGTTTCCCGTTTGTGAACAACCAGCTGTCTTTCTGCCAGTCTACGATGCTTGAACCCTTTGGGCATGACTGTTTCCAGTAACCAATATCATTGACAAACGAAAGAGAGGACATATGAGCTCCCATTGACAAACTCAAATGCTCAACATCCATATTGTCTGTCGCAAAAGCCACATCTCCGTCAATAGACTTGATGATATTATCCATGTCAATAGCAGTATTCATTCCCATGAGAAGGGACTGCAGAGACTTATCCTGTCGCAACAAAGGCAGGAATTGCTTTCCGTCAACATTCATAAACAAAGAGAACAAACTGCAACTCTTAGCAAAACGATTGTAATTCCCTTGAATTGGACGGAATACTACAGAGGATTTTCTCAATGACTCATTAATTCGCTCGTTAAATGAGAATGTTTCGCCAATAATCTTCAGGATATTATCTTCGACACTAATTCTTGCAGCAATAGCTATCTGGCTAGGATTAGCGTTTTTAGGCGTACCCAACGTGAAAAGAGAAACGAGTTTTTCAGGTAAAGCCTGAGCCTGCACAACCATGGCAACACCACTCTGAATGGAATCAACCTTATCAAACATAGGTGTTCCGACTATACTCTGCTTCTCATCTTGAGATAAATATCTCGACATTTTCAATATCAAGGATGGTTGTTCGTTGCTCAACGCAGGGCCCATAGCTAGAATAGCTTGATTGGAGAAGCCAACCACCCATTTACCATTAATAACGGTAAACTTAAAACCTCTCTTATCCAAAAGGTGCAAGCCAACTCCTTTCTGAGAAAGCTTCTCGAGACATTCCCCCAATTTAGAACTGCTGCTCACTTTTGCCGTCATTCCGAATGTGCCATTCTGAGTCTCAAAAAGGTAGACTTTGCTACCGAAATCAATACCGCAATCGGCTGGGTCGGTAACATGAAGCAATGAGAGCAGCGGCCCGGCATTTTTTCCTAACTTCGCTTGCGAGCCCATAGCAGTCGCATCAATTGAGACCAAGGCTGTACACTTCTTAGGAATAACATGAACGTAATCAGAACTCGTGCAAGAGGCAAACAAAACGCTGATTGCCAACACAAGTATCATAACTGTATTTCTTTTTACCATCATCTTCTAATCAATTACGTCGGGCAAGATTGGCCATAACAACCGCCATCAACCCTGCCGTTTCTGTTCGTAATCTACTGTTACCTAATGAAATACTCTCGTAACCATGCGCCATGGCCATTTGGACCTCATCAATGGAGAAGTCCCCTTCAGGGCCAATGAGGACTGTTATTGCTGCATCACTCTCCTGCTTCATCAGCTCATCGAACAAATCCTTCCGCTCTATTTCATTATAACAATGTGCAATAAACTTCACGCCTTCGCGGGGTTGTTTGACAAACTCTTCAAAAGAAGCCATCTCGTTCACAATAGGCTTCCATGCTTTTCTACTTTGCTTGATAGCGGAAACTACAATTTTATCAATCCGGTCAACACGAAGTTTATGCCGTTCAGAAAACCTACAACTAATAAAAGACAATTCGTCAAAACCCACCTCCGTCGCTTTCTCTGCCATCCATTCCATGCGTTCCATCATTTTTGTTGGTGCAATAGCCAATTGTATATGTCCCAACCATGATTTTTTTTGCGGAAGAGCCTTCTGGATGTCATAAAGACAATGTTTATTAGAAGTAAATGTAACACTTGCAAGATAGAAACAACCTTGACCATCCATGAGGTATATCTCATCGCCGGCACTTAATCGTAATACTCTAATGGCGTGCTGAGCCTCTTCATCAGGCAGCTCATTTCTCATGGGAGCATCTGGAACATAAAAATACCTTGCTTCTTTCATGTTAACGGATTATCAATTTTACGACGGCGCATCTCGTCTCTCAAATGCGAGGCAAGCTCATAATTCTCGTTTTCAATAGCCTTATCAAGAGCATCTTTCAGCATTTCAATATTCAAGGTGTTAACAGGGATGGCAATACCTTCTGAACCATCTCTGAAACTTACCGATTGCCGATACATGAGCGATTCCTCTATATAAAGTGGAACATCACCAATAAGCGACAATAAAACCGCATCACTAACTCCAATTGAAATGGGGGTCAGCGTCGCCGTATCGTAGAAGATTGCCCTATACTGCCCATCTACAAGTCCATTAATCAAAACCTCAAATTGAGAATCTGAATGAAGACTCAGAGCTTGCCATAACACCTCTGGCAAAAACGTTTTAGAAAGAGGAGAATGACTGGCTCTAAGAGACAATTGCAAAGCCATCGTCTGTTCACAGACGATGGATATTTGCTTCTGCTCCTGTACATCAGTTAGCACCAATAAAGCAAGGTTGGTAGAACCAACTATTTCAGAAACGCTCTTGAATTTTAGTCTTATTTTACGCACCAAACTAGTATTCAACAAATTATCACTCCATCTTCTTCTTTTCAGGCTTAAACACCAATGCAAAAGATACTCCAACTATCAAGGCGAACGTTGCGAAGATAAACCAACATGTCGGCCAGTTTCCCTGCAGATAGCCATCCTGCCAAGAACAGAAATGATTAACAATTTCTCCAGCAGCTAACGTTCCAATCGTAGCACCAACACCATTGGTCATCATCATGAAAAGGCCTTGAGCAGAAGCCTTAACGGATGGTTCACACTCTTGATCAACAAAGATACCACCTGATACATTGAAGAAATCGAAAGCAACACCATAGACGACGCATGAGAGAATAAACAATATCACACCGGGCATTGCAGGATTGCCTAATCCAAAGAAACCAAAACGAAATACCCATGCAAACATGGACATAAGCATTACGACCTTAATGCCAAAACGCTTCAAGAAGAAAGGTATCATCAAGATACACAATGCTTCACTAATTTGAGAGATTGAAGTTAAAAGCGTTGCGTTGTTCGCAGCAAAAGAACTGGCAACTGCCGCATCGGCAGATCCCTTGAAGCTGGTAATAAAAGGACCTGCATAACCGTTAGTCACCTGCAGGCACATACCCAAAAGTGCAGAGAAAATAAAGAACAATGCCATCTTTTTCGTTTTGAACAACTTAAAGGCATTTAAGCCAAAACTCTCTGCCAATGATACTTTTCCTTCACGCTTAACCACTTTACACTCCGGAAGGGTAAAACAATAGGCAAATAACAGAATACTCAACACGCCCGAAACAAAGAACTGCATATAAGTATATTGGAACTTATGCGCATTGTCTGCCAAAGTAAACGAAAAAGAGCCATCTTCCCATACAGCACAATTAACAAACCACATCGTCGCAATGAAGCCAATGGTTCCTAACACTCGGATTGGCGGAAAATCTGTAACCGTATCCATCCCGTTATTCTTTAGGATAGAGAATGCCGTAGTATTGGCCAAAGCTATGGTCGGCATAAAGAAAGCAACACTTAAAGTGTACATTGTGATGAAAGCAGACTTTGACGACAACTCCTGCCCAAAACCTGCTTGAACACCCATCCACCAACAACAAAGCATAAATGCACCTGCAAGCAAATGACAGATACCAAGTACTCTTTGCGGTTGCATATATTTATCAGCAACAATACCCATCAATGTGGGCATGAAAATCGAGACAATGCCTTGGATGGCATAGAACCAAGAAATCTGACTACCTAGGCCAGCAATGCCCAGATAATTACCCATTGATGTGAGATAGGCACCCCATACGGCAAACTCCAAAAAGTTCATAAGTGCCAAACGTACTTTTAGATTCATAGTAATAAAAAAATAGCTATTAATATTGCTTGCAAAGTTACGAAAAATCTGATAAAATGAAAAGGAAATAAAATGATTAATTTCGACGAAATTAAAAATTTTTCATTATAATGTGACTGTAACCTTGTTCTAAAAGGGAATCTCATCAAAATCTGTTGTAACTGTATTAGACTCAGAATAAATGCCATTCAGCATATATATTCCTAAGCATTTAATATTTATCATGCAATTATAACAAAATAACACATAAAAAATTGTGCCCCTTGTAGGGGGCACAAAAAAATTGATTGTCTCACGACAACCAATCCTTATTAACCTTAATAATCTAATACCATGAAAAACACAGTGCAAAGTTACGAAGAATTCTGAAACTTGCAAGAGTTTAATGCATAATAATGCAAATATTTAACATTCTATAAACTTTCCGTCAACCCATTTAAACTTTCTTTGCTTTAAAACTGCTTTAACAGACGTCTTTTCCTCTTTTGTAAGCATCGGCAAAGATAGTTCTTTAACCATCGTATTATCGCTGATTGAAAGTGTTGACTTAACCATTATAGGCTCTATCATCTTGCACAGATCCGAATAATGAGCCACACTCATCGTATCAGGACGATGGATGAATTTGTCTATTATCGTATCGAGAGTTTCGACTCCAATTCGTTGCCAGCTCCGGTCATAATAACAAACTAATGACTCAGCCTCAGGTGCAAACATTGTTTTAATAACACACACAATAGTGTCGGAATCTTTCGGCAAAAGGCGCATTTGCATTAAAGTCGCCTCATTGAGTCTCACTTCAATGAAGTCACTAGTCAAGGTATCAACTATAGTGCTGCCCTTCATCAAGTTCGTCACATCGATTTTCAAACCCATGTTCTGATAATCCATTGCTTCGATGCGCTTGCTCTTGTTCATGTATCCTAACAAACTGTCAGGCATATTTATCCACCACTGCTCCATATTTTGAGCTGTGGTTAATGAACATATGGCCAAAAGCACTATTGCAGTCAATAGTTTTCTAATCATCCCCTTCCCTCTCTTAAATCTCTCACGCGGACAGCTTTGCCTTCACTAACAGGTAATGAGCCTTTCTTAACAAGTTTCACTTTAGGTGTAAGCAGAATCTCATCTTTCAAGGCACGTTGGATGTTACGAGTCATTTGCTGAAGCTCTGGATAAACATCAGTACTCATATCGTCAAGCTCCACCTCAACAGTCATCAGGTCATTGTCATCAACTGTATCAAGCGTAATAAGATAGTTGCTTCCTAACCCAGGATACTGAACCAAAACCTTTTCCACCTGCATGGGGAACACATTGACGCCTTTAATAATGAACATATCATCAGTACGTCCTTTTATTCGATCGATGCGGCGATGCGTACGCCCGCATTTGCACGTTCCAGGGATAATTCTTGTAAGGTCACGCGTCCGGTATCTCAATATAGGCATCATCGTGCGGTCGAGTGTTGTGAGAATCATTTCGCCTATCTCACCGTCGGGTACAGGCTCTAAAGTGTCAGGATTCACAATCTCAACTATATAGTTGTCCTCCCATAGATGCATTCCATCCTGTTCCTTGCATTCAAATGCTACACCAGGACCATTCATCTCAGTCATTCCAAATGAATTATACGCCTTCACCCCAAGTAGTCGCTCAATTCTACGACGTTGTTCATCTGTATGAGGTTCTGCACCGATAAAAAGAGTATGAAGCTTTGTAGAAGCGGGATCTACGCCCTCTTCCCTAAATACTTCAGCCAATCGGATTGCGTAGCTTGGAATAGCATGTAGGCATGTTGTACCGAAATCCTTGATGAACATAATCTGACGCTTTGAGTTTCCCGCAGCAGCAGGAACGGTTGTTGCCCCAAGAGCCTCTGCACCGTACTGGAATCCAAGACCACCAGTAAACATTCCGTAACCGCTGGAATTCTGAAACACATCACTTTTTCGGCATCCTACCATATACATGTTACGGGCAATCATATTTGCCCATGAGTCGATATCGTGGCGAGAATAGACCACAACAGTAGGATGGCCTGTTGTACCACTTGACGAATGAATGCGGATGGCATCATCCATATTTCCACCAACCAAACCGAATGGATAACTATCACGTAAGTCTGCTTTCGTAGTAAACGGAATCTTACGTATATCCTCGACAGTCTGAATACTATCTGGAGTTATTCCCAACTCACCTAAACGCTTGCCGTAGAATGGGGATTTCAAGCATACCTCTATGGTTCTCTTCAACTTTTCAACCTGTAAACGCTCAAGTTGTTGACGAGGCATGGTTTCTATCTCAGGTTGCCAATACTCATTGTTCATTGTTTTCTCTATTAATTTTCAGCATGCAATATTACACATTTTTCATGAAATGGGCAACATTTTAATGAAAAAAGGCGAAACTTTTTCAGTTTCGCCTTTACTGTTATCTAAAATATTTGGTACTAGGCCTCTTCAACAGCTGCCTGCGCGGCGGCTAACGAATACTGATTATCAATGACTTACGAAAGGACTGGTCAACATTTCGAATGCAAATCATACACGTTCTGCACGTTTCTGACTCGTATTCTTCTGCAAAAAATGTCACTTACGTAATTAATTCTTTCTTCATCTAATCCAATCTTAATCTTTAGAGTTGCTTTTCTATTTGGTCAACAATCTA
>JAEEGK010002252.1_pt1 | contig 48299 bp, 40 predicted proteins | sample 8958771 | NCBI WGS metagenome assembly JAEEGK01 (sample SAMN16246547, study PRJNA631951) | gut metagenome | biome: gut microbiome; feature: rumen; material: SC-attached | host: Bos | place: Iran: Karaj | collected 2018-10 | reverse complement strand
ATATGGGTTTGTAAATAACTCTTTGAAAAACTGCTTGAAAATTTCACTCTACGCTGCTTGAAAATGAAGAACACAGATAGAAGGAGTGTGTTTGAAGTGATTTATCTGTGAAAAATTGAAGAAATAGTAAAAAAAACACAGATAGAAAAGTATGTATGGAGCGATTTATCTGTGAAAATGTAAAATAACAAGTGTTATGAGGTGAAAAAACACAGATAGAAAAAGTGTGTATGAGGCAATTTATCTGTGAACATGAAAAAACAGCTGTTTAGAAGTAAAAATATCATAGATAAAAAGCAGGATTCTTTTCCTTGATTTTTTGGTGGTAAAAGTGTACGCTATATGTGTTCATACAACTGGCGGATAAGTGGGTAACCACATGGGAGTATGGAAATATATAATGAATGTCGACCGCCTGGGCAACCGCTTTTGTGGATGCTCAGGCGGTTTCTTTTAAGTAATCACTAGGTTCGGTATTTTCGAACCGTAGTGTACTACTTAGTTCCGGCGAGCGAATGCGAGAGCGGAACTTCCTTGTTACAAGCGAGTTCAGTGATATATACGGAGGAAAAGCAATGGTAGATTTGAAGCAGGAAATTTCACGCACCACATACCCGGGAAGAGGTATCGTTATCGGCCTTACAGCTGACGGCAAGAAGGCAGCTTGCGCTTACTTCATCATGGGAAGAAGTGAGAACAGCAGGAACAGAGTATTTGTTGAAGACGGAGAGGGAATCCGTACACAGGCATTCGATCCTTCCAAGATGGAAGATCCAAGCCTTATCATTTATGCACCTGTACGTGTTCTTGGAAATTCAACAATCGTTACAAACGGTGATCAGACAGATACAGTATATGACCTTATGAAAGAGGGTAAGACATTTGAGCAGGCTCTTCGCACAAGAGAATTTGAGCCCGATGCTCCCAACTACACACCTCGTATTTCAGGTATCATGAATGTTGAGGGCGGTAAGTACGACTTTGCAATGTCTATCTTAAAGAGCAACAACGGTGATCCTTCATCATGCCAGAGATTTACATATTCATATGAGAATCCCAAGGCAGGAGAGGGCTATTTTATTCACACATATATGAAGGACGCAAATCCCCTTCCCAGCTACGAAGGAGAGCCTACACTTGTAAATATCGAGGGAGATATCGATACTTTCACAAACAATGTATGGGAAGCTCTTAACGAAGATAACAAGGTATCTCTTTTCACAAGATTCATTGACATCGAGACAGGCAAGTACGAGACAAGGATCATCAATAAAAACAAGTGATATAATATCGCAAGTTTTATTTGTAACGCGCATGATTGCACGTTTTTAGAAGGAACACGGTAATTCGGATATCATATAACAGGAGAATCAATATGAACGAAATCGAACTTAAATACGGATGTAACCCCAATCAGAAGCCTTCAAGGGTTTATATGGAAAACGGAAAAGATCTTCCCATAGAAGTACTTAACGGAAGACCTGGATATATCAATCTTCTTGATGCTTTGAACGGATGGCAGCTTGTTTCTGAGCTTAAGAAAGCTACAGGACTTCCGGCAGCAACATCATTCAAGCACGTTTCACCTGCAGGTGCCGCTGTAGGAACACCTCTTTCAGATATTGAAAAGAAAATCTACTGGGTAGAGGATCTTGGCGAGCTTTCACCTCTTGCAAACGCTTATGCAAGAGCCCGCGGAGCTGACAGAATGTCATCTTTTGGAGATTTCATCTCTCTTTCTGATGTGTGCGACAAGGACACAGCAATGCTTGTAAAAAGAGAAGTTTCAGACGGAATCATTGCTCCCGGCTACACAGACGAGGCACTTGAGATCCTCAAGGCTAAAAAGGGCGGAAACTACGCTGTTATCAAGATTGACGAGAACTATGTTCCCGATGCTATCGAGAAGAAGCAGGTATTTGGCGTAACTTTTGAGCAGGGACACAATTTCATCGAGATCGGTGAGGATATGCTCACAAACATCGTTACAGATAACAAAGAGCTTCCCGAGTCTGCTAAGATTGATCTTATCATCGCACTTATCACACTTAAATATACACAGTCCAATTCAGTTTGCTACGTAAAGGGCGGACAGGCTATCGGTATCGGAGCAGGACAGCAGTCAAGAATCCATTGCACAAGACTTGCAGGTTCTAAGGCTGACAACTGGTTCCTTCGCCAGGCTCCTCAGGTTCTTAACCTTCCTTTCCTTGATAATATCAAGAGACCTGACAGAGACAACGCTATCGACCTTTACATCGGAGCAGATTACATGGATGTTCTTGCAGACGGCAAGTGGCAGAACATCTTCAAGGAGAAGCCCGCTGTATTCACAGAGGCTGAAAAGAGAGCATGGCTTGACAAGAACACAGACGTGGCTCTTGGTTCAGACGCTTTCTTCCCCTTCGGAGACAACATCGAGAGAGCATTCAAGAGCGGTGTTAAGTATGTTGCACAGCCCGGCGGATCTGTTCGCGATGACAATGTTATCGAAGCAGCCAACAGCCATGACATGGTAATGGCCTTCACAGGACTTCGCCTTTTCCATCATTGATAAACCTCCCCGCGGATTTCGGTTTCCGCGGGGATTTTTTATTTGATAGGAAATTCCTATCAAATAAAAAACGCTCCGCTATGGAGGCGACCGATGCGCAGAAGTATTATGCAAGCTAAAGCTTGCGCGCATCGGCGCGCAAAGAGTTGATTTGCAACTCTTTGTTCTGGCGGACGACCTGTATGGACATTTGGCACAGCCGCCCCGCCGGTATTTGCTTGGAAATGCTTGTGTACATCTGCGCAGTGATTTTCATGAATTTATAAAAGCAGGAACCGATGACTTTCACGTTGTTCAGAGCAGTCATCGGTTCCTGCTTTTATAAATTCTGAAATCATCTTGCTCGTCCGAGAACAGCGCATTTCCAAGCAAATACCGGCGAGGCGGCTGTGCCAAATGGCCATACAGGTCTGTGCGGTTATAGAAGAGCATCTGTGCAACTTCGGGGAATGCTCACCTGGGAACTGTGCATTTCCAAGCAGATACCGGCGGGGCGGCTGTGCCAAATGGCCATACAGGTCTGTGCGGTTATAGAAGAGCATCTGTGCAACTTCGGGGAATGCTCGCCCGGGAACTGTGCATTTCCAAGCAGATACCGGCGGGGCGACTGTAAAAAATGGCCATACCGGTCTGTGTGGTTATAGAAGAGCGCCTGTGCAAATTTTACGTGAGTCGTTACGGTTTTCAGCGGAATCTCACGTAGAAACTTCTGATTATGTGTATAAGCTGTACGGTTCGAAAACAGGAACATGCACCACACAGAATCATTATGTAGAAGCTGTACGGTGCGAAAACAGGAACATGCACCACACAGGATCATCGCGTAGAAGCTGTACGGTGCGAAAACAGGAACAAGCACCACACAGAATCATCGCGTATAAGCTGTACGGTGCGAAAACTGGAACATGCACCACACAGAATCATCGCGTATAAGCTGTACGGTGCGAAAACAGGAACATGCACCGCACAGAATCATCGCGTATAAGCTGTACGGTGCGAAAACAGGAACAAGCACCACACAGAATCATTGTGTAGAAACTGTACGGTGCGAAAACAGGAACAAGCACCACACAGGATCATCGCGTAGAAGCTGTACGGTGCGAAAACAGGAACATGCACCACACAGAATCATCGCGTAGAAACTGTACGGTGTGAAAAAGAGAACAAGCACCGCCCAGAATCATTGTACTTCAAAATCGTTGCACATTTTTTCAACGATAATGCGGAATCGTTTCAGACATCATGCAACGATAAGTGGTTATCGTTGCAAAGTGAAAATGATTCATATTATAGTATATCTATGCTTACGTACGATTTTTCAAAGGGGGAAGGCCCCTTATATCAAAAGCTGTACAACTTTATAAAGGATGATATTACCAAAGGAGTTCTTTTGCCCGGGGAGAAGCTTCCGTCTAGGAGGAGTTTGTCGGAAAACCTAGGGATAAGCACGGTTACTGTGGATAATGCTTATGACCAGCTTGTGGAAGAGGGGTACATAGAGGCGCTTCCCAAGAAGGGATATTTTGTTGCGGAGACTTTGGCGGTTTCTTTTCCTCAGGAGAAAAAAAGTGGTTTCAAGATAAAGGCGAAGAAGGCGAAAGATGAGTATGACTTTGACTTTTCGCTTAGCCGTCCGGCGGCGGAGTCGTTTCCGTTTTCGGTATGGGCGAAGCTTACGCGTGAGAATGTTGCGGGCAGAAGTGACAAGCTTTTGGAGGTGTCTGAGAGTAACGGAATATACGAGCTTAGGGAGGCTATTGCGGGACATCTTGCGTCGTTTCGCGGTCTTAACGTATCGCCGGATCAGATTGTTGTCGGTGCAGGAACCGAGTATCTCTACGGTCTTATAATCAAGCTTCTTGGAAAAGATAAGAAATACTGCGTTGAGGATCCCGGCTATCGCAAGATAAGTCAGATATACGAAGCAGAGGGGGTTGAGCACGCTTTCGGTAAGCTGGATGACGCGGGACTTCTCGTCTCAGAGCTTGACAGGACGAATGCCGATATTGCGCATATCAGCCCTACACATCACTTTCCAACGGGGATAACAATGCCTATAGGAAGACGAAACGAGATAATGGCGTGGGCGTGCGAGAAGGAAGGCAGATACATTGTTGAGGACGACTACGACAGTGAATTCAGGCTTCGCGGCAATCCAATCCCGCCGATGCTTAGCATGGATACGGCGGAGAAGGTCATATATATCAATACTTTTTCCAAATCACTTACTTCGACCATCCGAATCGGATACATGGTGCTTCCCGAGCATCTTGCTGAGCGCTTTTATGAAAAACTTTCCTTTTATTCGTGCACTGTTCCGACATTTGATCAGTACAATTTATCGGACTTTATCAAAAAAGGCTATTTTGAAAAGCACATAAACAGGATGCGCCACCAGTACACAAGGAAGCGTGAGCGTGTTCTTGAGATAATAAAAAGAGAGCTTGATGGCGTGGATTACAGGCTTATCGAGAATGATTCGGGGCTTCATTTTATCCTGCAGCTTTTTATAAAGCACACGGATAAAGAGCTTGAGAATAAGCTTAAAAATAACAGGATAAAGATTTCTGCGGTCTCGGACTACTGCATGGAAACTCCCGATAAGCAGCTGCAGGGACGGTTTATAATTGATTATTCCAATCTTGATCTGGGTCTTTTGCCCGGTGCATTGCAAACTTTAAGATCATGCTTGTGAAATGTGGTATTAAAAAATAAAATAGAATTATATATTATAAAAATACCAGCAGAGTGTTATATTTTATCCTGATTTTAAAGAATAGCTAATGGTGGTGAAAGATATGACTCAGACACAGGCAAACAGCCTTAAGAACCAAAATCATGTGAGATGGATAACTCTGACGGGGCTTTTCATGGGACTTAATATTATCATGTCAAGCTTTGGAATACCTGTTCCGGGAGGACATCTGTATTTATGTGACCTTATTATATGCACTGCAGCTCTTTTACTAGATCCCGTTGCAGCGTTTGTGGTGGGAGGAATCGGATCATTCCTTGGAGACCTTCTCTTTTACCCGGCACCAATGTTCGTTTCGCTTGTGACACATGGGCTTCAGGCGGCAGTTATTTCATGCATGGTAAGTTCTAAGCTTGGGAAAGACAAGAAGACGCATTTTATGATTTCCGTTGTTGCAACACTTATAGGCGCTGTTATAATGGTTGTTGGATATACACTTGGAAAGATATATGTATACAGTACGTTTGAATATGCAATGATAAAGCTTCCGTACGAGATAGCGCAAGCGCTTTTGGGAGTGATCGGTTCACTGTTCATATGCTACAAACTTGGGCTTATGAAGATATTCAGGCGAATGGAATTTGAATAAAGAGGGTAAAAAAATGGATTTTAAAGAGATAACAGATCAGAGCAGACAGGCAGTTACAGAAATACTTGAGAAGGCGAATCTTACGCCCGGTTCAATATTCGTGGTCGGATGTTCATCAAGCGAGATACTCGGAGACCAGATCGGAACCGCTACAAATCTGGATTCTGCAAACGCAGTTTTTGACGGAATCGTTCCTGTGCTTGAAGAAAACGGCATTTTTATGGCTGCACAGTGCTGCGAACACCTCAACAGAGCGCTTGTGGTTGAAAGAGAGACCATGGAGAAATACGGCTTTGAACAGGTCAATGCAATTCCTCAGCCAAATCACGCCGGCGGAGCTTTTGCAACCGTATGTTATCAGAGATTCAAAAATCCTGTGCTCGTAGAGTCAATAAATGCCAGAGCAGATGCGGGTATAGACATCGGAGGAACCATGATCGGAATGCACTTGCATTCAGTTGTTGTCCCAATGAGAATCTCCCTAAGAAAGATCGGCGCCGCCCCCATAATCTGCGCCCGCCATCGCCCCAAATACGTCGGCGGCCAAAGAGCCATTTACGACGAGTCCCTCATGTAACGAAGCGAGGGGAGCGAAAGCGTCCCTGAATCGTTTGTATACTACTATCTCATATCCCCACCGCTAAAGGCACCAATAACATCTTAAATTACTGTAAATATCAATTATTGTGCAAAAAGATATGCTATAATGTTTATGATTGTACGATAATTGGTATTTTTGTTTGCGTTAATATACTGTCAGGCTACACCACTTGGAGGCTATAGATACGTTATGAAGCAAATGGAAAATGTTATATCTATCGAAGAAGCCAATCATATTGATGAGCTTACCGGCCTGCACAATCTAACAGGCATTTTGGAACATCTGCAGGGGCATGATAAATACTCTGCTTCTGCAAACACAATCATTATCTTTATCAATGTCATGAATTTCAAAGTATTCAATCAGAAGTACGGCTTCGCCGGAGGTAACGACTTCTTGAGAGGCATGGCATCTGAACTTCAAAAAATATTCCCTGATGAACTTATTGCGAGAATAGGCGGAGACCAGTTTATCGTTCTTGGAAATTCCATTATTGAAGAGGAAATTCTCGAAAAAATGGAGGAATTCAGAGAAGCCGTACATAATTATGAAAAAGGCCTTAAGATGAAAATCAAGGCCGGTATTTATCGTGCCAAGGGAAATGAGGACGATCCCGTTATCATGGTTGACAGAGCCAAGATGGCATGTGATGACATCATCAGAGTATATGACAGGGATAACAATTTTTATACTGAGGAATTGGACAAAAGAAATGAGCTTAGACAGTATGTTATAGATAACTTTGAGAATGCCTTCAAACAGAGATATTTCCAGGTCTATTATCAAAAAGAGGTAAGATCCATAACAAGAAAAGTATGCGGATATGAGGCTCTTGCAAGATGGCTCGATCCTAAATACGGGATTATCTCACCTGCGGTTTTTATTGAGGTTCTTGAGAGTGTCCATCTTATTCACAGACTTGATATCTACATGATAGACCAGGTATGTTCTGACCTTAGAGATGATATAGATTCGGGATATGAAGTGGAGCCTATCTCTGTCAATCTCTCAAGGCTTGATTTTGAACTTTGCGATATTATGAGCGAGATCGATAAGTGCAGGGAAAGATATGATATTCCCAAGAAACTCCTTCATATCGAGGTTACGGAGAGTGCGATCGCAGCGGGAGCGGACTTTTTGGGTAAGCATATCAAAAAGTTCAGGGATGCCGGATATGAAGTGTGGATGGATGATTTTGGCGCCGGATACAGCTCTTTTAACAACCTTAAAGACTATGATTTTGATGTAGTCAAGATTGATATGGGATTCTTGCGTGAGTTTGAGACAAACCAGAAATCCAGGATTATTTTGGCTTCGATAGTACATATGGCAAAAGAACTCGGAATACATACACTTGCAGAGGGTGTTGAGACGGAAGAGCAGTATGAATTTCTTTTGAAAATAGGATGCGAGAAGATGCAGGGATACCTTTTCGGTAAGCCAAAGCCTGTTTCTGAATTTGTAAGAAATGTCGATTGCAACTCCGAAACCAGCGAAGAGTTTGAGTACAGCAGTTATTATGATGATATAGGAACTGTAAATTTCCTGAACAACACACCTCTTAGACCCAAAACGATGGAAATCATGATAAAGCTTCCCATCGCGATAGCAGAACTTTGCGAAGATAAGGTGAGTTTCATTTATGCAAATGAGGCATATATGGAGTTCATAAGGGAAATGGGCGCAAGTGATATTGAGGAAGCAAACAGGATTGTGCATTCTTCTGAAGTTGAGGATACAAGAGGACTTTCCAAGATACTGAAAATGGCTGAGGGATCATATAACCAGAGAAGCGAGGCGGATCTTGTACTTAATGGAAACGTGGTCAATACAAAAGTGCGATTTCTTTCAAGACATGGCGATAAGGCCGCATTTGCACTGGTTTCAAGGAATATTACCGCCGAGAAGAGTGCACATACCATGGATGATTACAGCACGCTGGTCATTCATTTGATGAATCTTTACAATCGTATCGATGTATTTGACGAAGATGGAAATATTGAAAATGTCTTTATTAACGGAAACCAGAAGGCTATTACCGATGTTGAGCGCAGGACGGCAATAGCAATCGAAGTGTATTCAAATATGCATATTGCTGAGCCTGAAAGAGAACGGTTTAAAGCATTTTTCGATATGAACACGGTTCATGACAGAATAAGTAAGTCCGGTCAGCAATATCTTGTTGATTACTACAAATCTGTGATTCCGGGAGAAGAAGACAGAATCTTGATGTACATCATTCTTCCTTTCTTTTATAATGGTAAATGGAGATTCATTGCGGCTTGCAGGTACATTGATGATCTGACTGAGCTTGTAAAAGAGATGTCGCAGTTATGATATGCCGTAATGAAAATAGACAGATAGAGGTGGCATGCGATAAATGCTTAGGTTTTGTTTTGGGGCATCCGGTGCGGGGAAGAGCACAGGGTTGATAGAAGAAATAATTAAAAGAAGCTTTAATAACACTGATACTGATTATCTTATCATAGTACCGGATCAGTTTACGATGCAGACGCAGAAGGATGTGGTAAGGATGCATCCTTCACATGCCATAATGAACATAGATGTATTGAGCTTTGGGCGACTTTCACACAGAGTGTTGGAAGAAACGTCTAAAAGCTCTTTTTCTGTGCTTGACGATGTGGGTAAAAGTCTTGTCCTTAGGCGAGTAGCCGATATTCTCGGGGACAGACTTCCTATAATAGGCGGAAATATGCACAAACTCGGCTATATTGATGAAGTTAAGTCGATAATATCAGAGTTTATGCAGTATGGAATAGGGGATGACTCTCTGAAACTACTTGAGGAAAAGAGCTCATCCAAGGCGGCCCTTAATTCCAAGATAAAAGATCTTCGTCTTCTTTACAGCGAGTTTCTTCGCTATATCCAAGGGAAATTCATAACTACAGAAGAAACACTTGATATTTTATGCAAGGCAATCCCACAGTCTTCGCTTTTAAAAGATTGCGTGATCGTATTCGACGGATTTACCGGCTTCACACCTATTCAGTACAGAGTTATAAAAGAGCTTTTAAGAGTTTCACAGGAAGTATGTGTATCTCTTACAATAAGCCCGAATGAAAATCCATATGCCGGATCTTTTGAAGAGCAGGAACTGTTTATGCTCACAAAAAAGACTGTGCGTGATCTTGAAAAGATAGAGTATGAGCTGTGCAAGGAGACAGGCGCGATTGCGAACGGAAGTCTTGATTTCGAGGCCTGGAGAAATATCAGAAATACAGAAATGAGCGGTAAAACCGAAGGTGGGGACATCTTTATCAAAGATGAGACGGTAATGAGGCTTACGGACAATCCGCCGCTTGCTTTTCTAGAGCAGAATCTATTCAGATACAGTTCGCACAAATATGGTGAGAAACAAGCTTCGATACAGATATTTGAAACCCAGACAGCAGAAGAGGAAGTTCGAAGGACAATGATAAAGATCCGCGAACTTGTCAGGGAAGAGGGATATGCCTACAGAGATATCGCGGTAGTATGCGGAAATCTAGGTGCATATGCAAATCTGGTCAAAAGAGCTGCGAGAAAATTCGACATTCCCGTATATATCGATCAGAATACGGGACTTCTTTTGAACCCTTTTATTGAATATATTACAAGTGCCATAAACATAGCCGTTTCAGGTTACAGATATGAAGATGTATTTCATTACATGCGAAGCGGAATGACCGGTTTTTCCAAGGAAGATACCGACATTCTTGAGAATTACGTGAGGGCGCTCGGAATAAAGGGACAGAAACAGTGGGAAGACCGCTTTATGCGCAGAATGCCTACGAAATTTAAGAGAAAGAAAAGTGAGAGCGACGGCAATGAGCTTGAACTTATCGAAAAGCTTGATGGCATGAGAGCGCGCATAAGTTCTGAGTTAAAACCTTTGTTTGAGGCAAAAGAAAGAACCGCCGCGGAGATGACGGATGCACTTATCAGAATGATAGAGGAGAATGAGTGCAGCAAGAAACTCGAGCTCTATAAAGATAAGTTTGATAAGTTCGGAGACAGGGAGAAGGCAAAAGAGTACGATCAGGTTTATCAAAAGGTTATGGATATTCTTAAGCAGATCTCCGCACTTATAGGAGATGATAAGCTTGATCTAAAGGAATACAAGGATATCCTGAAGGTCGGATTTGGAGATATCGAGGTTGGAACGATTCCGCAGGATGTTGACAGGATCATAGTCGGAGATATCGAGAGGACAAGGCTTCGTGAGATTAAAGCTCTGTTCTTTATGGGAGTTGTGGATGGCTACATCCCTTCCAATGCAGGTGGCGGAGGAATTCTTTCTGATATGGACAGACAATATCTGACGGAACTTGGCACAGGTATTGAACTTGCGCCTAATCCGAGGCAGCAGATGTATATTCAGAGATTGTATCTTTATATGAACCTTACCAAGCCCACGGACAGGCTGGTCTTATCTTATTCAGAGCTTGGAAATGACGGAAAGAGTGTGCGCCCTGCGTATCTGATCCCGAAGATAATGTCTCTTTATGAGGGCATGGAGGTTGAAAGGCCCGAGGATGCACCTTTTGAAGAGCAGGTTTCATGCGTTAACGACAGCCTGGATGACCTTGCGGGGATGATGAGGGAATACTCACTCGGAATACTGGGAGATAAGAAAAAGACTGAGCTTTCGACTCTCTATGAGATTATCGGAAGGAAGTATGAAGATAAAGATTTTTTGAAAAAGCTGACAGATGCAGCATTTAAGCATTATGAGGACAAGCCGCTTGCCAAGAATATTGCGCTTGCTCTTTACGGGGCAAATCTTGAGAACAGCGTGAGCAGGCTCGAGAAATTCGCCTCATGCTGCTATGCGCACTTTTTGCGTTACGGAATGGGACTTTCAGAGAGAAAAGAATATGATTTTGCATCGACTGATCTTGGAAATGTCTTCCATGAAGTGCTTGAAAAGTACACGAGCGAGATCATAAGCAGGAAGATCTCTTGGAAAGACTTGCCAAAAGAAGAATCTGACGAGATATTAAATCGAACTTTAACAGAATGTGTCGATGCTTACGGAGAGACTATATTATTAAGTAACGCGCGTAATGAATTTATGGTCGAGCGCATAAAAAGGATACTTATACGAACGGTCGATACGCTTAAATACCAGATTTCAAAGGGAAGTTTTGAACCTGCATATGTCGAGATGGATTTCAGGGAAGCCGGTAATATTGATGCGATCAATATAGCTCTCACCGAAGATGAGAAGAAAAAAATAGTTGAGCGAATGAAACTTCACGGAAGAATTGACCGAATCGATCTATGCGAAGACTCGGATCATGTTTACGTTAAGGTAATCGATTTCAAATCCGGAGGAAAGAAACTCAGTATCGCCTCGTTATATTACGGCCTTCAGCTTCAGCTTGTAATGTATATGAATGTTGCGACCGCTGCGAGTAAGAAGATTTTTGGCGGAAAAGAAGCTGTTCCTGCAGCAATTCTTTATTATCATGTGGATGATCCCATGGTAAGCGGTTCGGGAGATTTACAACCGGATGTTATCAATAGTGAGATAATAAAGGCGCTCAGAACGACCGGATTGGTCAATGAAAACAGAGATATCATAAACATGCTTGATGGCAGCATAAACGGTACGTCTGACGTTATTCCCGTCGGGTTTAACAAGAGCGGAGATGTAACGGCGGCTTCGAGTACCGTTACAAATGAGGATTATTCCGCTATTACAAGATATGTCGATAAGAAGATACGCGAATTTGGCAGGAATATCCTAAACGGAGATATAAAGATAAATCCATATGAGATGGATGGAAAGGGAGCTTGCAAGTACTGTGAGTACAAGGGAATATGCGGATTTGATGAAAAGATTCCGGGATATTCAAGACGAAAGCTTGATCTTGACGACAAAGAAGCAATGGAGCTTATAAGAAATGAAAGTTGAGTTTACTGATGAACAGAAGGCGGTAATAGAAGCCAGAAAATGTAATGTATTGGTATCGGCAGCCGCCGGCTCTGGAAAGACGGCTGTTCTTGTTGAGCGCATTATACAGATGATATATGAAGGAATTGATATAGATCATCTTCTCGTTGTTACTTTTACCAAGGCGGCAGCGTCTCAGATGAAGGAGAAAATCACTCTTGCGATTCAGGAGAAACTTGCGGGCGATCCTGATAACGGACACCTTCAGAGGCAGGAGACACTCATACATAATGCACAGATAACTACCATAGATTCTTTTTGCCAGTACATTATTAAAAATAACTTTAATTTTATAGGACTCGATCCTTCGTTCAACGTAGGAGACGAGGGCGAGCTCAAACTTCTTCAGGAAGACGTGATGCGGAATATGCTTGAGGAAGAATATACCAAGGCCAAAGAAGGTGACAATGAAGATTTTCTTTATTGCATGGAATATTTCGGCACGGGAAGCGACGATAAGGCGGTCGAAGAGTACATAGAAAGACTCTATCGTTTTTCTGTGAGTATGCCCTGGCCCGAAGTTTATATCAACGAAAGAGCCCTTGATTATGATATTTCGGGGAAGAACTTCGACGATCTTGAATGGGTAAAAGAGTGCGTTGTATCGGTCAAAAGAATCCTCTTAGAAGCGCAGGATAAACTGAGTACGGCTCATGAGCTTACTCTTTTGCCTGACGGACCGTACATGTACGGTGAACTTCTCGAAGCAGAGGCTGAGATGGTTGGCCGGGCTGCAAAGTACGATTCGTATGATGAACTGTATGACGCGGTGAGAGGGATTTCTTTTGCCAGACTCCCTTCGAAGAAGGATGACAGCGTCTCTCCTGATAAAAAGGAGCGCGCGAAGGAGCTAAGGGACAAAGTTAAGAAGGACATCAAGAAGATAACGGAGAGTTATCTGGTGCTTACTTCCGAGATGGTGGCAGAGCAGATGAAACTGTGCGACAGGGCGGTCAAGGAGCTTTGCAGATTGGCAATCCGCTATAAGGAGCTTTTTGATGAGAGGAAAAGGGAAGAGCGGCTGATAGACTTTTCCGATATGGAGCATTTTGCGCTGAATATCCTTATTGATCATGAGACGGGAACGCCTACGCGTGTCGCCATGGAATACAGGGAATTCTTTAAAGAAGTTTTAATTGATGAGTATCAGGACAGTAATGCTGTGCAGGAGCTTATACTTCAGGCAATTTCCGGTATAAAGGCGGGATCTTCCGAGAGGTTCATGGTTGGCGACGTAAAGCAGAGTATTTATAAGTTCAGGCTTGCAAGGCCTGAGATCTTTATGAAGAAGCTTGCAAACTACAGTAAAGATGCCGGCGCAAGCGACAGGAGGATCGATCTTCACAAGAATTTCCGAAGTCGTGAAGAAGTTCTTGAGGGAACGAATTATATCTTTAGGAAGATAATGGGCGAAGATCTGGGCAAAGTCGAGTATGACAAGGATGCGGAGCTTGTTACAGGTGCCGCTTATCCCGAGCCTTCTTTTGACATGACACCGGAACTTATATTGATAGACGATCCCGAGGGCAAAAAAGAAAATGAAGCATATGCAATAGGAAACAGGATTCGCGAGCTTATGCGTGAAGATCCGGAGCTTAAGTTCAAGGATATTGTAATTCTCCTTAGAACAAACTCGGGATGGGATGATGTGTTTAAGAAGGCACTTGAGGAACAGGGGATTCCGTCCTATATAGAGTCAAAGAGCGGATATTTCAACGCGTGGGAAGTATCTGTGATGCTTGATGTTCTGAATGTTATTGATAATCCTACGGTAGATATTCCTCTTGTTGCGGTTATGCATTCGCCTGTCGGCGGCTTTACGGATGAAGAACTGGCTATTGTTAAAATTACACTTAATAAAGATGAAAGCGGTATTTCGGGCGAGTCTTTTTATGAAGGAATAAAGAGACTTTTGCACATAAATCCTGATGTTTTTGAAAATCAGGCGTTACTTAATAAGCTTAAGAATTTCGTCTCTCTTATAGAGGAACTGAGGGAGATATCCGCATATACACCTGTGCATGAGCTTTTGGAGTATATCATTGATGTCACGGGCTTTGAGCTTATCGTGAGTGCCATGCCTGCGGGAAATCAGAGAAGAGCGAATATAGAGCTTCTTTTGTCCAAGGCTGAAAGCTTCGAGAAGACAAGCTTTAAGGGATTGTTCCACTTTGTAAGATACATTGAGCATATCAAGGTTGTGCAGGACTACGGCGAAGCTGGAATGATTGATGAGAATGCCGATGTTGTCAGGATTATGAGTATACATAAGAGTAAGGGCCTTGAGTTTCCGGTTGTTTTCGTGGCGGGATTATCCAAGCAGTTTAACAAGGGAGATACTAAGGGCAATCTGATTGCGGATATGGATCTCGGCATAGGTGTAAAGTGCATTGATTCTAAGCTAAGATTAAGATCCGAGACTTTAAAGCGAGTGATTATCGCGGACAAGATGAATACCGATAATCTCGGTGAAGAGCTGAGGGTTCTTTATGTTGCACTTACAAGGGCAAAAGAGAAACTTATAATGACTGCATCGGTCAAAAAGCTTGCCGACGATCTTGCAAAGGAGCTTAAGCGCCAGCCGGAGCTTGCGCACGGTGCTTCTATGGGAAAAGAACTTATGCCTTTTTCTGTAAGGCTTTCGGCTTCGTGCTATCTTGATCTTGTTTTGCCTGCACTTATAAGACATCCTGCTATCAGGGACATCGCGGAAAAGTATGGATTGTCGGAGCTTATCACTGATAAGTTTATGGATAGTGAAGACAGCGTACCTAAATTTGCGATTAAGTCAGTGAGTGTCGATGACATTGCTTCTTATGATGAGACTGAGGGTGTGAAAGGTCTTTTGCGCCTTGACGGAATCGAGACTTATTATGACAAGGAGCTTGCCAAGATACTTGAAGCCAGATTTGATGCGGCATATGGCTATGAATATTTAAAGGGATTGTATACCAAGACCACCGTTACCGAGCTTAAAAAGCATATTCTGGAAGAGACGGGCGAGCACTTCACCAAAGAGGAAGATTACGGCGCGGAGTATGACACGGGTGAGGAAGGTGCGGTTCCTTCGGCTGAACCGGGGGAAGGAGCAAGTGCCGCTGTCGGAGATACGGCGGTTGCAACTGCGAAGGCAGGAACCTCCGGAATGACAGGCTCAGAGCGAGGAACCGCGTACCACAGAGTTATGGAGCTTCTTGATTACAGTGTCGGAAGCGGAGAAAAAGAGCTTCGCATGTGGCTTGACGGTCTGGTTAAAAAGGACAGGATAGCGCGTGCGTCTGCGGATTGCATAAGACTTCGGGATATAGCTACTTTCCTTGGCACAGATCTTGGGCAGAGAATGGCAACTGCATTTAGCAAAGGGCAGCTTATGCGAGAGAAGCCTTTTATGATGGGCGTTCCCGCAAGTGAGCTTGACAGTAAGTTCCCTTCTGAGGAGCTTGTTCTTGTTCAGGGAATCATCGATGCGTGGTTCGTGGAAGGCGATGATATTATCCTTCTTGATTACAAGACAGATCACGTCCGAAGCGCAGACGAACTGGTAAAACGCTACAAGATACAGCTCGATCTGTATAAAAGAGCGTTGGAAGCCGCAACCGGCAAGAAGGTCAAAGAGATCTATATTTATTCTTTTTCTCTGGGACAAGAAGTAGCCCTGGGGCGTGGTTAGTGGCTCAAAAAATGGCCCTGGGGGACGGGGTTAGTGGTCCATAAACTGAGTTATGCATATAAGCGTAAAGAGGTGGATATGAAACAGAAGATTATAAAAGCTTTTTTTATAGCTACTTTTTTTACAATTGGTGTGGTAACCGGATGTTCCGACGCAGGAAATATAAAGAGGGACACAGAGGCAGAAACAATAATAGACGCAGATGCGGCGAGTGAGACTTCCTCTGTAGGCAATGCGGGCGCTGCGAGTGCGACATTTGTAGACAGTGATACTGCAATCAATGCTATGACAGAGCCGGAAGGCGGGGAGGCTGATATGGAGACATGGAAAACTGCAATTGACGGACTTCCTAAGGACTTTTTCTTTGGAATGGATGCATCGTCGCTGCTCGTAGAAGAAAAGAGCGGCGTGAAATACTATGACTTCGACGGCAAGGAGCAGGATGCGCTTAAAACCTTCGCTGATTCGGGTATCAATTATATGAGGATTCGCGTATGGAACGATCCTTATGATGAGAACGGAAACGGCTACGGCGGCGGAAACAATGACCTTCCTACGGCAATAGAACTGGGCAAAAGAGCTACGGACTACGGAATGAAAGTTCTGGTCGATTTTCATTATTCCGACTTCTGGGCAGACCCACAGAAGCAGCTTGTTCCAAAGGCATGGGAAGGCATGGGCTTGGAAGAAAAGTCAAAGGCTGTATATGATTACACCAAAGACAGTCTTAAACAGCTCTTGGATGCGGGCGTCGATGTCGGGATGGTTCAGATAGGAAACGAGATCAACAACGGTATGTCAGGCGAAACAAAGATAGAGAATGTCATTGAGCTGTTAAAGTCAGGAAGCAAAGCGGTTCGGGAGATATCGAAAGAGAGCGGCAAAGATATAGGAATTGTAGTTCATTATACGGATATATCCCCGAAAGAGGGCGTCCTGTCGCTTATAGAGAAACTGGTAAATGGCGGACTTGATTTTGATATGATGGGACTTAGCTATTATCCGTTCTGGCACGGCGATATGGATAATATGAAAAGTGTGATCGAGTATATTGAAGAGCATTTTGGCAAGAAGACCTTTATTGCGGAGACTTCCTATTGCTATACTCTGCAGGATGGAGATGGCTTTGGAAACAGGGTAGGTAAGGCTGATCTTGTGGACGGATATCCGGCATCAATTGAAGGACAGGCCTCTTTTATACATGACCTTTATCAGAACGTAAACAGTGCCGGCGGAATCGGCGTGTTCTACTGGGAAGGTGCATGGCTCCCCGTTGGTCCCGCAAGCGCCGACAACTCACCGGTCTGGGAGAAGTACGGAAGCGGCTGGGCAAGCAGCTACGCCTCAGACTACGACAAAGACGCCGCGAAGTATTACGGCGGCTGCTCCTGGGACAACCAGGCATTCTTTGACTTTGAAGGACATCCGCTTGAGTCGATGAAGGTGTTTAAGTATATGAAAGAGGGCAGGTAAAGGCTGTAAATAGATTATGCTACAGATTTGAGCATAGTATTGAATGATAAAAAGGATTTATGATAGATGAAGTGTGATAAATGTGGGAATCTAGAGTATATTTCAAATGATAAGAGTACAGATTCAAAGAAGTATCTTGAGTGTGCGAATTATGTAAAAGAGCTTGTACAATCGGGAGACTTTATTCAGCGCAAAGATATTTCTCCATATTGTAAGACAACTGATCTAAATGACACCAAACAAGTAAAGGGCTGGAGCAGTGATCTCATGCAGTACAGAATAGAATGTACCAAGTGTGGAAGAGTCTTTGAGCTTTTTGCTGACACATATCATGGTTCGTGGGGATTTTATATTAGCAAGTAACCATTCCTAAGCATCTTCCTATAATATTTGCATTTATTTCAAATTAGTAGTTAAATATTGAGATGTATTTTTATATGAAATGAGAGAGTTTTATATGCAACTGGTTGCGAACATAATAGACTTTTTTGCCGCAATGATACAGATCGGAACAGGAGCTGCTTCCGACGCGGCAACCATAGTCGCAAATATTGTAACTATCGTAAAAATGCAAAAAGAAAAAGAGATCGCGTGTTGATTAGTACAGTGAAAAAATTGAGTATCTGCGGGGCAGATGTCGATAAAAAGGGAATATAGATGAAAGATACGAGTGGTTATACTCTTTTGCCCGATAATTGCTTGAAGAGGAAGCCGACACCTGAAGAAAAAGATTATTTTAATGAAATGATTCCTGATCTGTTACAAGGTAAAAGAGACTTAAACAGAGAACTTATAGTTGCCGCAATCGTAATACCGATATTTATGTGTATTATTATATTTTTTTACAGTAAGTTATGTGGCGAGGAAGCTTTAGATGATAGTATTCCGGTTATGGTTTCGATTGCGTTTGGAATTATTATTGGCTTGTGCGCATTGTGCGGATTTGCAAATGAGAAGAAGTTTAAACGCTGGTGGGAACAAGGAGAATATGAGGTTGTCTTCGGAGAATGTACATCTGTAGAAATGACTAGATATGGACGCAGGATCCGGCTTAATACGGAATACAATCAAAGGGTTGCTGTTGGGGATACAAAAGTGGGCGCAACGGCGTTTTTTAATAAAGGAGATAAAGGCTATCTATTGATTGATTCAAAGGGAGAGCTGAGGGCATCATTCAATTGTGATAAAAATCTAAGCGCGACAACAGATGAATAAAAATCTATCATTGTTTGGTAAAAGGCTGCTACAGTGTAACAGCCTTTTTTATATCATAGGAAATTGCTTTCCTATGGTATAAAAACGCTCCGCTATGGATGCGACCGATGCGCAGAAGTATTATGCAAGCTAAAGCTTGCGCGCATCGGCGCGCAAAGAGTTGCAAAGCAACTCTTTGTTCTAGTAAAACTTATTTCGGAAAAATCTTATTTCCACTTCTCAATATCCTTTTTCTCCAAAATAACCATGAGAAGATTGTTCTCGTTGAGTTTGTGAGAAGGATTGATATATTTCCATTCGCCGCCTTTTTCCTTGATCGCTGCGACGTTCATGTTGTGTTTTTTACGAAGATCGAGTTCTATGAGGCTCTTGCCAATCCATGCGCTCTTTGGCTGTAACTCAACCATGCAGAGATTGTCGTCTAGCTCGTAGTAGTCGTGGATTGCCTGAGAAGCGAGGATTCTTGCTGAACGAACACCGCCTTCTTTCTCGGGATCGATTATCTTGTCTGCGCCGACTCTTTGGAGTATTGTGGCCATGCGGGAAGAAGAGGATTTGGCGATTACGAGCGGAACCCCTTTTTCTTTGGCGATAGATACTGCCATTATGCTTGCGGCGATGTTACCGCCCATCGCTGTTATTACGATGTCCATGTTCTGAAGTCCGAGAGCCATGACCTCATCTTCATTCTCAAGGTTCGCACAAACAGCGGAAGTTACCTTGGATGAAATATCTCTTATACGTCTTTCGTCTTTGTCCGCAACAAGGACATCTTCACCGATAGCATAAAGGCTTTTTGCCACGCTGCGTCCGTATTTTCCAAGTCCTAAGACTGCTACTGATTTTTTCACTTATATACCTCCGTTTATCCGACGTAGAAAATTCCCTCGGAGTAGTTGATACTGTTTTTATTTGATTCATTTCCGGAAAAGAAAGCCACCATCGATATGGGACCTGTTCTTCCAAGGAACATTGCTACTATTATGATGATCCGTCCCATAGGATTGAGCGCCGCTGTGAGGTTTCTCGACAAACCAACGGTTCCGCAGGCACTTACAACTTCAAATAACGCGTCCTCCATCGGAACGGGATTAAATATCGACAGAAGTACCGCAAGTGTAAGAGTGGCAAAAATGCTGACATAAACGACAGCTGCGGCCTTTCTCATCGAGTCTATGGAAACACGTTTGTTAAAGATAACATTCTGGTTCTCGTTCCTTACATATGAGCGGACATTCATAAAGAGCAGGAATAATGTGACCGTTTTGACACCGCCGGCCGTTCCGATAGGTGATCCGCCTATAAACATGAATAAATATGAGACAAGACAGGATGCCACTGTGAGGTTCTCCTGTGGAATAGTGGTAAATCCGGCTGTTCTTAAGGTTATTGACTGGAACAGGCAGTTGGTCAGTTTCTCTCCAAAGCTCATGTTTCCTATGGTTCCGGGATTGTTATACTCGGTCAAAAGAAAAATAAGCATGCCGCCAAATATCAGTATAAGCGTGAAGCTGAGAACAAGCTTACAGTGCTCGGAAAATCTTTTTACCATAGTGATGGGAGAGAAGCGCTTGATCACGCCCTCTTTTACCGAATGAAGAATATCGAACCATACTACAAATCCCAAACCGCCCATGATTATAAGGATCATGGTAGTTGCCATAACAATCGGATCATTCCTGTAATTGGCAAGGCTTCCCTGGCCGATAACGTCCATTCCCGCGTTACAGAATGCGGATACAGAGTTGAAAATCGAGATCCAGAGGCCTTTTGCAAAGCCAAACTGCGGGATGAAAACGAATGAATACATAATAGCGCCGAGGCCTTCTACTATAAAGGTTCCCTTTAACACTCGGGTAAGGAACTTGAGCAGCTTAGTACCCGAACTCAGGTTAAAAGAGTCCTGAAGAAGCATTCTGTCCCCGAGCGAAAACTTTTTGTGTGTTATGAGCATTATTGTTGCGGCAATGGCAATCATTCCAAGTCCGCCCATCTGCACGAGGATCAGAATGATCAACTGGCCAAAAAAGCTCCAATGTGCGTAAGTATCAACGACAACAAGTCCCGTAACACAGACTGAAGTGGTTGCTGTAAACAACGATGTCAGAAAATCAGTGAATTTACCGTTTGCTGACGAAAAGGGCAGCATTAAAAGCAAAGCCCCGACAAGTATTGTTATAAGAAAGCTTATCGGGATGGTATGCGCCGGTGATAATTTTTTTGTTTTTTGCTTTTTATTTTTTGATAATGAAAACAAGTCCATATTTCTCCCTATCGTAATAACATGATAAAGGGTAAGTCTTTTGGGGGTGATTGTCAATGAAAAAAGGCTGCGAAAAAAATTCGCAACCTTGTATTTTTATTTGATTCCTATCAAATAAAAAACGCTCCGCTATGGATGCGACCGATGCGCAAATGTATTATGCAAGCTAAAGCTTGCGCGCATCGGCGCGCAAAGAGTCGCGAGCGACTCTTTATTCTAAATAATCAGAGAAGCTGAATTCCGTTCTTCTTAGCTTCTTCAGTCATTTCATCGGGCCAGATTGAACACTGTACTTCACCGATGTGAGCCTTTCTTAAGAAGAACATGCAGATTCTTGACTGACCGATTCCGCCTCCGATTGTGTAAGGAAGTTCCTTGTTAAGGATTGCCTTCTGGAAAGGAAGCTCGGCTCTTTCTGTACATCCTGCTTTTTCAAGCTGAGTCTTAAGTGAGTTCTCGTCTACGCGGATTCCCATACTTGATAACTCAAGTGCGATGTCAAGAACAGGGAAGTATACGATAATATCGGCATTGAGTGCCCAATCATCATAGTCGGGAGCTCTGCCGTCGTGCTTTTCGCCTGAAGCAAGGAGATCACCAATCTGCATGATACATACAGCACCCTTAGCTTTTGCAATGTAGTATTCACGCTCCTTGGGAGAGTACTCGGGGAACATGTCTTCAAGTTCCTGAGTTGTGATAAAGAAAATATCCTCAGGAAGGATTTCCTCGATATAATCGTACTGGATAGACATGAATTTCTCGGTTTTTCTGAGTACTTTATATACGTCTTTTACCGTTGCCTTAAGGAAATCCATGTTGCGGTCTTCTTTATTTATAACCTTTTCCCAGTCCCACTGGTCAACAAAGATAGAATGGATGTTGTCGGGCACTTCGTCGCGGCGAACAGCATTCATATCGGTATAAAGACCTTCTCCGACATTGAATCCGTATTTCTTGAGCGCATATCTTTTCCATTTTGCAAGAGAATGTACAATCTCAGCGGGGCGCTCATTTTCATTGAGAATATCAAAAGAAACAGGACGCTCAACACCATTGAGGTTATCGTTAAGTCCTGATTCGGGTGTTACAAAAAGAGGTGCGGTTACTCTCTGAAGATTAAGTCTGTTGGAGAGCATACCTTGAAAGAAATCTTTTACAGTCTTGATACCTACCTGTGTATCGTGGAGATCAAGAGCAGATTTGTAGTTCTTGGGAATTTTAAGGTTTTCCATAATCTTTTCCACTTTCTTATATAGTTTCCTTTTCCATAGAAAAAATCTTCCCTATGAAAAAATGTCTCACAGTTAATTAAATCGCTTTTTCCTTCATATTGCAAGAAAAAAATGTTTAATTATGCACGGAGCTGTTATCCCGGAAAGGGCGATGAAAGCCGTTGTCTATTAGTTTGAAGAAGATCCTGACGATGCGGCTTCCCTGTCTTTTATCATATGCTGAAGAGTAACAAGGATAGCGATGACAGTTTTCTCGTATTCCGGTCTGTATATATCTATGCAGTATTTGTCGTGGATTGAGAGCATCTTCTGGGAAATGACTGCGATTATTTCCTTGTTTTCATCGTACAATTCGAAGTTGAGGCCCAGAATATTGCCCTTAAGCTGCCATCCGAGACCGACAATATTTGTAACGTCCCTTACTATGTGCATTATCTCATTTGAAATCTCAAAAGAACCGCCATTTGCCATAGAAACGAAGTGCCTCTCATGAAGTGAAAGGAGTTTCCGCTCAATGTGCGCCACATGATTGCCGTAAGCATCGGTGATGTCGGTTTTGTCATGAAGAGATGGGAATTTGGTTGAAGCATGATAAATGACGTTTTCATAACCGTCTGTGATATCAATAAGCCTGTGCAGCGTGAAAATCTTTGAATTGGTAAATAAAGAAACTGCGGGAGTGCCAAATTTATCAATGTTATTTACATTGGCCTGTTGTCCCGCTTCTCTGAATCTATGTATCTTTGAAAAAACACCCATAATAATTGCCTCCGTCTTTTGGTCAATATCATAAGTATAATATTAACACTGCATGTAGGTAAATTGAAAAAGTTTATTGAGAGTATGTTATTCATTACTTATAATAGTTAGAAATGTTGATTTCGGAACAATACTAAGAAAAGAGGACAGCTATGGAAATCAGATTCTACGAAGAAAAACCGGACATTGAAACATACTATGAGCTCAGAACGTCGGTCGGCTGGGAGAACTTCTGCAAGGAGCAGGCTGAGAGAGCTTTGGCTAAAAGAGATTATTTTGTAATCGCCAAAGATGGCGAAAAGGCAGTCGGTATGGGAAGTATCGTAGGTGACGGAATGTACATGACCATAGTTGATGTGACCGTAAGGCCTGAATATCAGGGACAAAATATCGGTTCGGGCATAATAAATAAGCTTGTTTCGCTTATCGAAGAGTCCGCTCCCGCAGGCGCAAGGCTCAGCATCCAGCTCATCGCAGCCAAGGGAAAAGAGGGCTTCTATGAAAAGCAGGGCTTTACCGCTCTTCCTTGCGAGGATTCCGGTCCGGCGCTGAGGAAGCTTATATATACTTGAAGTATGGGATTGTGTTCTGTTGAATATAAGGAAGACGTCGAACTACGGAATCAGGAGATAATTGAGTGAATGTTGTGATAATCAGGCATGGAGCAGTTGACTATAATATAAGAAAATGGAGCAATTCTGAAGAAGTAAATCAAGATTTTGCAGCTTACAATCATGCTCCTATAATTTCTGCGAAATATCACGTTCCGCAAGGAGATTACAAAGACTATTATGTGAGTTCTTTGCCCAGAACACTGGAAACGGCAAGGGCAATGTTCGGAGATCGTGATTATATCGCTACAGATCTTATAGACGAAGTTCCTATATCCGCGAGTATAAGCACGAATTTAAGATTGCCATTGGCTTTTTGGAGTATTTCAAGCCGCCTGCAATGGCTTTTTAACAGTAAAAGGCAGAAAGAAAGCCGAAAAGAGACTATAATCAGAGCAGAGAAGTTTGTAGATGGCCTTATTGCTAAAAATGAAGACTGCGCAGTGGTTACACATGGATTCTTTATGATCACTCTTTTGAAAGTGATGAAGAATAAGGGCTTTGCGGTTACCGGAAAAACCTCAGGCTTTGCAAACGGCGAGTTTGTAGTAGCAACAAGTAATAACAAGGAACAATAACAATGAAAAACGAATTATACGAAAACACCCAAAAAATAGATACCGTAAGAGCTATCCTCGTCGGCCTCAACACGGGCAGGAGCGATGATGAGTTTGAACGCTCTATGGATGAGCTTAAGGAGCTGACAAAGGCTATAGACATCGAGGTCGCATCGACGGTTACGCAGTCGCTTAGTGCTCCTGACAAAGGCACATATATTGGAAGCGGCAAAGTACAGGAGATTGCTGCGGCGCTTGATGTGCTTGATGCAAGCATAATAATTTTCAATGATTCTCTTTCCCCGATGCAGGTAAGAAACCTCGAGAAGATACTTGATACGGAAGTTATCGACAGGACGGGACTTATCTTGCAGATCTTTGCAAAGAGAGCGGGAACAAGGGAAGCAAGACTCCAGGTTGAGTCGGCGCAGCTTCAGTACATGCTCCCGAGGCTTGTCGGAATGGGCAAGACTCTTTCAAGACAGGGCGGCGGTAGCGGAAGACTTTCCAATAAGGGATCCGGTGAGAAGCAGCTTGAGCTTGACAGAAGACGTATTGAGCATAGAATAAGTGAGCTTTCAAATGAACTGAAAAATCTTGAAAAAGAAAGAACGACTCAGAGGAACAGAAGACTAAGATCAAATATTGCACGTGTCTCGCTTGTCGGTTATACAAATGCAGGTAAATCAACGATTATGAACAATCTGCTTCGCCTATACGGCTCGGAGAGCGCTGATGACAAAAGTGTTCTTGAGAAAGATATGCTGTTTGCGACACTTGACACTACTGTCAGGAAGATAACGCCGTCCGGAAGAAGACCTTTTTTGCTTACAGATACAGTTGGATTTATAAGTGAACTTCCGCATGCACTTGTCAAAGCATTTCGGTCAACGCTTGAAGAAGCTAAGTATGCCGATGTTTTGCTTGAAGTAATTGACTTTTCGGACCCGGAATACAGATTTCATATGGAAATAACCGAGAAGACTCTTGCTGAGATTGGTGCCGGGGATATTCCTATAATATATGTATTTAATAAGTCCGATCTTGTTCAGAGAGAACAGGAGGAGAACGGACGCCTTGTTATGGAGGTTCCAAAGGCTTCGGGCGACAGAATCTATATCTGTGCTAAGGATGATGCCTCATTAGATGAACTTATCGCAGCAATAGAGAGAAAATTGAGTGAAGGAGAGCTGGAATGTGAGCTTCTTTTGCCTTATACCGAGGGTGGTGTTGTAAATATCCTTGAAAACAGAGGCGTTGTAAAAGAGACAAAATATGAGCCCTCCGGAATTCGCATAAGAGCGATGCTCCAAAGGGCTGACATTTTACAGTACAGCGATTTTATTGTGGAATGAGTTATCCGAGCTGCACGGCTTTTCTGATATCTTTTTCATTTGCTTCCATCTTGATTCTTTTAAGAGTGTATCTAACCGCCGGAATACTTAGGAAAACCAGTGTCATAACAGCTTCGGGGACGATGTATGTTGCATTGTAACCGAGGCTGTATCCGAGCGGAGTCTTACCTGCGGGCGTATATTGTGCAAAGAATATTACGCCTGACAATACTGCGAAGAAATATCTGCCCAAAACGCCGGCGATATATCCTTTTATCATTCCATACTTTTTATTATAGAAGAAACCGCTGAGTCCCAAAGCTGCAAACGCAAGGATGTAATCGCAGATAAGCTGCGGAACACTGTATATCTTAGGATTATCGGTAAGCTGTAAAAAACCGTAAGCAAAAGCAGCAGCCATACTGACTCTGGGACCGTATACATAACCTATATATGTAACAAAAAACATACTGAGAATAGTGATCGATCCTCCAAAAGGGAGCTCCGGCAATTTGCAGCGTGAAAGAACGAATGCAAGAGCAAGGCAAAGACCGGATACAGTGATCTGCTTGATACTGAGCTTTCCTTTGCCGTCCTTGTTGACGAAGAAACTCATGATCGCAAGTGTGATTATGATAAGTAATACCAGTCCTACATGCCCTATTGTGGTCAGACCGTATACCATGCCATCTTCAGATGAGATTTCTTCCAGAAAAAGATTCATTATTTTATCCTCCTTACTACATTGAAAAAATGTAGCGATATTAAGTTGTGATTTTATATCAATTAAACTATCAGTATTGTGTTTTGTCAATGTTTTCGGGGGATTAGCGCACTTTTTGAATACAAAAAAGGGGTAAAAATAAAATTTTGAACACAAGAATTTCGCAACTTTTTCACAGTTTTTTAACAAATTGCTATTTACTTTTTTCAACAATGTATGTATATTTTTATGAGTTAAATTTAAGTAGTGCAATGAAAGGAAGTAACATTTGATGTTTGGATGTAACAAGAAGAACATTATGCTCAGACCGAATCAAGTACAAGACTTCGTAAATGCCGCAACTAAGTGTGACTTCGATGTAGATATATATTATAACAGATATGTTGTGGATGCTAAGTCGATTCTCGGAGTATTCGGACTTGATCTTACAAAGACTCTTACGGTAGAGTATCGCGGATATAACAGCGAGTTTGAGAATTTTTTACAGACATTGGCAATTGCCAGCTAATTGAATGAAACGTTCATCATTTGATTAATTTTGGACGATTCAGTATACTTATCGAGAGAGGTTTTTGGTAATACCTTTCGAATAAGAAAAATAATTGTTCATTGTGGTAGTAAAGCTCTCCATGGTATAAAATATGCCATGGGGAGTTTTACTATATATGGAAAACTATTCAATTGAGATTTCAGTCCGCAGACTGGTCGAGTTTGTACTAAGAAGCGGAAGTATAGACAACAGAATACATCAGGTAAGCGCGGATGCGATGCAGGAAGGCAGCAGGATACACCGAATGATCCAAAAGAGCATGGGACCTGACTATCACGCTGAGGTGCCGCTTAAGTTTACATATAATACAGGCAGGTACGATCTTGTGATCGAGGGACGCGCGGACGGCATTCTGGATAAATTCTTTAACGAGACTTCATATGACGCTCAGGAATCGCTTTTTGAGAGTGGCAAAGAGCTTCCTCTTATCGATGAGATAAAGGGAACCTACAGAGACCTCAAGAAGATGAAAGAGCCGGTTGAAGTCCATCTGGCGCAGGCGAAGTGTTACGCTGCGATCTATCTGGGGCAAAAGAACTGTCCCGGAATCAAAGTCAGAATGAGTTACTGCAATATGGATACCGAAGAAATGAAGTATTTTGATTTCAAGTACTCATCTGAAGAAATAACAGCCTGGTTTGAAAATCTTATAAAAAAATATTTGAAATGGTCTGATTTTGAATATGAATGGGATGAAATCAGAACAAAGTCCATAAAAGCCGTGCAGTTCCCTTTTTCATACAGAGAGGGGCAAAAGGACCTTGCTGCAGGCGTTTACAGGACTATTATCCATGGGAAAAAGCTCTTTTTGGAGGCCCCTACAGGAACAGGTAAGACAATTACGACGGTATTTCCTACCGTTAAGGCAATGGGAGAGGGGAAAACTTCCAAGATCTTTTATCTTACGGCAAAGACGATAACAAGAACCGTTGCTGAAGATGCCTACAATACCTTGAGAAAAACGCAGGCTCTTAAGTTTAAGACTGTGACTATAACGGCACGGGATAAGATCTGCTTTTTGGATGAAGATAAAAGAGAGTGTAATCCCGAGGCTTGTCCGTATGCTAACGGGCATTATGACAGGATAAATGATGCAATATACGATCTTTTGACAAATGAGGATTCTTTTGACAGGGAAAAAATAGTAAAGTATGCGGAAAAGCACAAGGTCTGCCCGTTTGAGATGTCACTTGACATGAGCCTGTGGGCGGATGGGGTTATATGCGACTACAACTATGTCTTCGATCCGTTTGTCTATCTCAGAAGATTCTTTGCAGACGGTGTTAAGTCTGATTATGTATTCCTGATTGATGAGACGCACAATCTCTTGGACAGAGGGAGGGATATGTACAGTGCGGCTCTCAGAAAAGAGAGCTTTTTGGAGTTAAAGAGCACGATAAAAGAGTTTCATCCAAGGATTGCAGGGCATCTTGATAAGTGTAACAAAGAGCTTTTGGAGCTTAAAAGAAATTGCGACGGATGTACCGTGATCGACGGCATAGATAAGTTTATAAATGCGTTAAACAGGCTTTCGGGGATACTTTCCGAGTATCTTGAGGAGCATATGACAGGGCCTTGCAGAGAAGAACTTTTACTGTTCTATTTCGATATTTCCAGATTCCTTACTATATATGACAAGGTCGACGATCACTATGTCATCTACAGTGAATTTTCGGAGGATGGCAGCTTTATTCTGAGATTGTCATGTGTTGATCCGTCTGTAAATCTTGCTGAATGCATGGGAAGAGGGCGCTCGTCGATTCTTTTTTCCGCGACACTGTTGCCTATTCAGTATTACAAGAAGCTCCTGGGTGGAACGGATGAGGATTTTGAAATATACGCCAGATCTGTATTTGATCCCGGCAGGCTTGGAATCTTCATAGGAAGGGATGTGACAAGCAGGTACTCGAAGCGAAGCAGTGAGCAGTATTACAATATCGCTTCATATATCCACAATATTATTGAGGCGAGAGGGGGCAATTATCTCATATTCTTCCCGTCTCACAGCTTTTTGGACGAAGTTTATGACATTTATGAAAGAGAATTCTGTGATCCGGCAACGACGGAACTTCTTGTGCAAAAGAGCTTTATGACTGAGGAAGCCAGAGAGTCGTTTCTTGACAGATTCTCGGAAGGAAACAATGTGGATTTATCGGAATTTATCCACATGGACATAGAAGTCGAGGAAGACAGGAATATTCTCGGCTTTTGTGTCATGGGCGGAATATTCAGTGAGGGGATAGATCTTAAGAATGACAGCCTTATAGGGGTTATAGTTGTCGGAACGGGAATACCGCTTGTGTGCAATGAACGTGAGATACTGCGGAACTATTTCGAGGAACGCGGCGTTGACGGATTTGATTATGCGTATAGATATCCCGGAATGAACAAAGTTCTTCAGGCAGCCGGAAGAGTTATAAGAACCGAGGAAGATAAGGGAGTAGTGGCTCTTCTCGATGACAGATTCACGCAAGCCGGATATAGAGCACTTTTTCCACGAGAGTGGATAAAAACGGAGACTGTTTTGACTACTTCGGTCAGAAATGCATTATCTCAGTTCTGGAGCCGATTTAGCGATTAAAAAGTGGTGATTCTGACGTTAAGGTGGTAAAAAGTGAAGCACTTAGGTTACATAAACATATAAAATAATGATTTATGTAAACCTGACATTATACTGAATTGTGTGAGTATTACATACAATTTCGTATAATGCCCGAAAAATCATACAAAAGTCATAATCAAATGACGTTAATGTCATGTGGATAACTCTGTGGAAATGGGGGATTAATCAAAAATGAATTATCAGAAAGCGCTAAACGGTGGGGGTTAAATGGAATGACAAATCTGAGCGCAAAAAAGTGCAAAAGTATTCTTATGACCGAATAGGTCAAAAGGTATATGTAAACCATATTTTTTACCTGTCACTTGTGTCAGGTGCATTCATTTTTCTTGCGGTACTGAAAAGTATGATGTAAAATTAAGAAAAATTCAAAATAGCGTTATTATGCTGTTTTCATTTAATAGGTTTGACCTATTGTTTCGGCAGGGCAGGTTCATGAATATTCAAAACTATGATAGTGAAGTTCAAACATTAAATCTGGAAGTGATGACCGCTAGGACGAATATGTCCGAGGATTTGGTTGCGGTTTGTGATAAGTTGCTGACAAAGGCCAAGGAGGTTGATGATATTAATCTTCTTGGATATGCGTATTACTATCTTGCGGATGCTTATTATAAGATCAGCACGGAGTATGGCAAGTTCAATGAGAATCTTTTGAAAGCAATTGAGTATTTACAGATGTGTGGGGACAAAGAGCACGTAATAAGATGTTACAATCTCTTGGGAATAGATGCTCTTAATCATGGTAATGTCGAACTTGCATTGGATTTCTTTATGACGGGAATCAGGGATTGCAATGAACAGGATAAGAATACCGCTGTCGGATTTATTGAGTGTAATATCGGACTTATCTATTATACGGTTGGTGAGATCAAGACTGCGCTTTCATATATACAGTCGGGTTATAAGCATATCAGAAGAGATAAAGAAGACAGTTTGTATTATCTGAATATTCTTTTATGTTATTGTAATGAAGCGGAATGTTATCTGCTTTTGGATAAGCTTGCCTCTGTAAAGAATTGTCTTCTTGCCATTAAGAGACTTGAGGCAGATCCCAGAGTTAAGAGTGAGTACTTTCATGATATCCTGGTTCTTGATGTCAGGATGAGAGGAAATTACGTCCTCGGAAACATGGAAGAATATGAGAAATATTCGGATATGCTCTTAAAGACAATCCAGACTGAATTTTTCTCTGTGGATAACATTGATGATATTTACGGAGCTTGTCGTTTTCTTATGAAGATAGGCAGGGTTGATGAGGTTGCGGATATAGTTAAGAATGTTGAGAGAACCATAAATGACATCAATATTGCATATTTGAGAAAGCAGTATGCAAAGATCAAATGTGAATTATATACCCTTCTTAATGATGATGAGAAGAAGAATAAGGCTTATGAAGAGTTTTACAAGTTCTCCATGATTCAGGAAAAAGAGGGTATTGCGAACTATAAGTTCTTTACTGATATAAGAACCAAGTTAAGTGATATGGAACGTGAGAATATGGCTCTTCTTAAGAAGGCGGAGACTGACTCGCTTACGGGACTTGGAAACAGATACGGTCTTAATGAATATGCGGATAAGGCTTTTGATGAAGCTTATAAGAATCAGAAGTCACTTGCGGTCGAAATTCTCGATGTGGATAATTTCAAGCAATACAATGATACATTCGGACATCAGGCCGGAGATATCTGTCTTAAGACTATCGCAGAGGTAATTGTTGAAAACTGCAAGGGTAACAACAGAATCCATCCGTTCAGATACGGTGGAGACGAATTTGTTATAATATATGAAGATATGACTGATGAAGAAGTTATGGGGTATGCTTCGAACATCAGACAGGGGATAAAAGATCACAATCTTGAAGCTCCTTCACCTGAGAAGGGGAAGCTTGTGACCATTTCACAGGGAATATGCAATTCTGTTCCTGTGTCTACAAACAAATTATGGGATTACATGTATGCTGCGGATAATGCTCTTTATGAGGTAAAAGAGCACAGGAAGGGCGAAATAGTAATGCTGCATAAGGCACTTATTTCGCAGGAATCGCTTGATGAAGCAAAATACAGTTGATTATTTCTTTTATGGTATTAGTGTAGGGCATATGCTCCGAACATGTTTTACTGTTCGGAGCATTAGTTTAAGCAAGAAATTATAGGGTATTTTATCCTTATTGGGGAATAAGGACGGGGTATGAGAAAGATCAAATGGACAATGCGTCGTGCAATTCTCGGTATGGTCATAGGATGCACACTTTTTGCAGTCATCGCGCAGACGGTTGCATTTGAAGTGACATCCAGACAGCAGATCAGACGAGAGAGTCTTTTGAATAACGATGAGACGCTTCAGCGAATAGAAAACGAGCTCAATTCGTATATTCACGGACTGATTGTTAAGATGCAGACCATCTATACAGAAACTGAAATGATCTCAGCCATGGGAAGGGAGCATTCTGCACAAGGAGAGCTTCTGAATTATTACTGGACGGCTTGGCACCTTTCTGAGGCGCGCTTTGATTCTGCCGACCAGCTTCTTGCCATGTACATTTACAATAATGATGATAATCTTATAAGCTCTTGGAGAAAGCAACCGTATGCTTATCCGTACGATCTTTACAATGAGGAGCAGTATGTAAACGAATCGCATCTTCGAAGATATCTGGAATCTGATGACTATGCGGTCATGATCTCGGGGTATCATAATGAAGTTGCGAACAGTGATATTCTGCGGTTTTGTCTTAAACTTCACACATATGATGATAAGCGTGTGCAGTATGGCTATCTTGTCTGCGATTTCAATGCACTGAATATTTCCGATCTTATGAGCAAATATATTTCTTCAAGAGATGTGTATGTGTGGCTGCAACCGATGGGGGATCTGGCTATTGCGCAGGTTGGCAATATCACTAAGGAAGAAAGCAGGATTTTTTCCGATCTCACACAAAAGATTGCGACCACTTACAGTAAATTCCCCGAATTTGAAGACGAGTACGGCTCGTTTTATCTAAACAGCATAGCTTTGAGGAAGTATAACCTTCATATCGTTATGCTGACGCCGCAGTCACTGCTTCTTGAGACGCAGAGTGCGCTTGTGCGGACTCTTTTGGTGATAGCGGGAATTATAATATTGCTTATGCTTTTCCTTGGAACGTTTATTTCGGGATTTATATACAGGCCGGTGGAAGCGCTGAGCAGTACGATGATCAAGATCAAAAACGGTGATAAGGAGCTGAGAGTTAAGACAGACGGATGGAGCGACGAGCTCAAGGTCATGGGCGAAGAGTTCAACGAGATGCTTGACCGGATCCAGAAGATGGTCGAGGAAGAGTATGAGGCCAAAGTGCTTATGGAGCGCACGCAGTACAAAGTGCTTCAGGCGCAGATCAATCCGCACTTCCTTTATAATACGCTTGATACGATGAGCGGAATAGCGGCATCGCAGGATTGTATGCTTGTAAGTGGAATCTGTCAGTCACTGTCGGCTATATTCAGGTACAGTCTTGATATTTCCGATACACAGTCGACATTGCAGCAGGAGATGGCGCACGTTCGCAATTATCTGTATGTTATGGATGTTCGAAACGGAAATTCCGTGAAATACACTTATCATATTGATTCGGATACATTGCAGGACAGCATTCCGAGAATAACGCTGCAGCCGATTGTTGAGAATGCGTTGCAGCACGGTCTTAGGATGACCAGGAGAAAAGACAAAGAGCTTATCATAACGGCAAAGCATAATGACGGAAGGCTTTTTATCACGATAGAAGATAACGGCGCGGGGATGGATGCCGATGAAATGAATGAACAGCTTGAAAAGGCGGATATCAGCCGTATTGAGATGGGGCGGTCCATAGGTATAATGAATGTAAATGCCCGTATAAAGAATGTTTACGGAAATACATACGGTATACATTATGAGAGTGATCATGATACGGGAACGAGGGCAATTATAATTTTGCCTATAGTGAAACTTGTGGATATTGAGAATGAATGAAGAAAGAGTATTTCAGAGATTGTGTATTATGTAGCAGGAGGGAATGAGTGAAGGCAAAATATAGGGTATTGGCGGCGGACGATGAGCTTTGGAGCCGTGAGAATATAAGATGTATGTTACCGTGGGAAGATTATTCCATTGAATTTCTTGAGCCTGCATGCGATGGGGAAGAAGTGCTTGAGAGGATACCGAAAGAGAAGCCGGATATTCTGATCACAGATATCAACATGCCGTTTTTGAGCGGCCTTGAGCTTCTTAACAGGATAAAAGATGAATATCCCGATATTATAACGCTTGCTGTCAGTGGATATGACGATTTTAAAAAGGTAAAAGGCGTATTTATGTCAGGAGGTATCGACTATCTTCTTAAGCCTGTGAGCAGGGAACAACTTGTTGACTCGCTTAGAAAGGCACTTAAGACGCTTGAAGAAAGAGAAGAGGAGAAAGCGGTAAAAGAGGACAGGCGCCTAAGGGAAAATTATGTTTCTTCTTTTCTTGAGGATGATGAATTTTCATCGCTTCTTAACGGCAAGCTTTTCAGACCGGGAAAAGAATTCCATGTGCCAAGCACAAAGGTCTTTTCCGAGATGTCAACGATACTTGTGAAATTTCATGATGTTGAGATCCTTAAGCAGAGCTATGACAAAGATGTACTGAGGATGTCCTACAGTTTAAAAGAAAAGCTGCGTGAGATAGTTGGAAATGAAAGGACGATCGTTTTTAACTATACTGATAAGGTAAATGAATTCGTGATAGAGCTTAATGCGACACCGACGAGACTTCATTTTATTGCGGACAGAATTCTGGAAGCTTTTCCGATAGAACAGCAGGGACCGATAACTATCGTGATACATGATAAAGCAACATCTCTTGATGACATTGCGTCGGTTTACAGGGAAATGATCGCAAACCTCGTGACCAGGCCGTTCGGACGTGTGCACAGCACTGTTGTATGTACGGGAAGCAGGAAAGTGTCTGCGTTTAATGACAAGTATACAAATCGAATAGAATCGCTCCTTGTCGAAAGCTTGGGCAAAGGAGATATTGAGCGCGCTAAGACGATAATAATGGACACTGCGGGACTGAAAAAATGCTCAAGCCAGAAGTGGAGTCTTTTTGAAGTTACGCAGTTTACTACGGGAGCGCTCAATACTATAGCAGATTTTGACAAAAACAGTGACAATCTCGCTTATGAAGAAGTGCAGGATGCGATAAATTACGGGCTTAGATCTCTTAATAAGGACATAATCATCAGCAATATGGAACTTGCACTTTGCATAGCGGAGGGAGAGTCTGCAGGTGAGAATACTTCTATAAGCATTCAGGTTGAGAATGTAAGGGATTATATTGAAAATCATTATATGGAGCACTTGTCACTGTCGGGCCTTGCGGAACAGTTTTTTGTGGAACCCAGTTATCTCTCGCGCAAGTTTTCACAGAAATACAATGAAACCATTACGACTTATATTACGAGATGCCGTATGGACAGGGCAAAAAAGCTGATGGAGGATGAGAAGAATAAGCTTGAAGCAATCTCGTTTGAAGTCGGATATGATGATTATAACTATTTTAGCAGGGTATTTAGAAGGCTCGAGGGAATAAGCCCCAGTGAATACAGAAAAAATCATATTGAATAGTGAGGAGAAGATACGGATGAGGAGAGGCGAAAGTAGTAAGTTCGGAACAAAACAGATTACGATAACAGCGGTTCTTTTGGCAATCTGTATCGTGAGCCAGGTGTTTAAGAACATTCACGTGCTTATAACAGGACCTATTGTGAATCTGTGCATAGTACTGGCAGTGCTGATGGCCAATTTACCATGTGGGATTATTTTGAGCATTATAACTCCCGTGACAGCTTATATAATCGCTGCAAGTCCCGTTATGACGGCTGTTCCGGCTGTAATCGTATTCATAATGTTGGGAAATATAGTGCTTGCTGTTTCAGTGCAAGTTTTTTTCAAGAAGCCGTTTGTGAAGTCAAAATCAAGCGAGATTAAGGTTACTTATGTGGTAAGAGCAGTTTTTTGTGCTTTGGCAAAAAGCGTATTCATGGGAGTTACAATTTCGATGTGGCTATTACCCACGTTTATTCCTGAGGGCAGTCCGCTCAGAGGCAAAATGAAGACGTTTCAGATGATGTTTTCTGTTACACAATTTGCTACAGCGTGTATTGGATTCGTATATGTATTTGTTGTATATTTTGTGCTAAAGCAAGCATTGAAGCGGGATTTGGCACTTTTTCAAAAAAGTGATAGTTAGTTTTTCTAAATTGTGCTAATGAAATAAAAATTAAATTGATAGAATAGCTTTGTAAACAGGAAATATTATTTCATTTTCGAGTTGCAAAGCTTTTTTATTTGTTTAAAAAAGTAATGAATAAAAGTCTTTCGGGAGGGGATAATCGGTGTTTAGAGGAAATAGAGTTACAGCACTTGCGGCGGTAGGAATGAGCATAGTTATCGCATTGACCGGTTGCGGTGCGGATAAAAAAACACAGATAGATACAACCGACGGGATCACAAATATTCTTGATTATGTGACGGTTGACTTCGACGGCAAGAACGGAGAAGGAACGGCATTTGTGAATGTGGATTATGACGGAATGGAAACAGAGATGGTCGGAGGAAAAGAGAAGATAGAAGCTCTTGATGAATTCGGAGATCTTACGGAACTCACCAAATATATAAATGCTGTTTCATCCATTTCGGTAAGCATAGACAAGAATAAAGATCTTTCAAACGGGGATGAAGTGGTTGTTTCTGTTACATACGACGAGATGGCGGCGGAGTCCGCAGGCGTTGTTTTCGGAGATGAGAAGAGTAAGACTTTCGAAGTCAAAGGGCTCAAAAAGTAATTTGGTTCCAGATCGGATTCGTGGAGGCGCGAACCGATTGATATATTCATTTTTAATCTTCAAAAAGGAGGTAAATCTATGAAAAAGAAATTTAAAAGGTTGGGTGCGTTACTTCTTGCGGGAACAATGACAGCATCTATGTTGGTTGGATGCGGAGCGGGAGCTGCATCGGGGGCAGCACCTGCAGATGGCAGTTCGGCAGGAGGAGCAGCTGCTGCTGACGGAAATATCAAGATTGGTGTATCCATCTGGAGTTCTACCGACGTTCTCGGAAGCCAGTGTAAGAAGATCGTTGATAAAGCTGCAAAGGCTAACGGAGTAGAAGTACAGTACGTTGACCAGGGACACGTTTCAGAGCAGGTTACAGCATCGGTTGAGCAGCTTTGTGCAGCAGGATGTAAGGGAATCATCATTTGTAACTCAGCTGATTCAGAGATGACATCTGCGATCAATACATGTACAGAGCAGGGCGTTTACATCGCACAGTTCTTCCGTATCATTTCAAAGGAGAACAGCCCTGAAGTTTATCAGACAGCTTGCAATTCAAAGTATTATGTTGGTGCAGTTCATGAAGATGAGGAAACAAACGGATATACACTTGTAAATCTCCTTCTTAAGAAAGGTGACAGAAAAATCGGTCTTGAGGCATGGACAGTTGGTGATGCTACATTCCAGCTTAGATGGAAGGGATATCAGAGAGCAATTGAAGAGTGGAACGCAGCTAATCCTAACGATCAGGCAACTCTTACAGAGCCCGTATATGCTAATACTTCTTCAGAAGAAGGTGCTTCGGCAGCTTTGTCACTTTACAATTCAAATCCCGGAATGGATGCTCTTATCGTAGCAGGTGGCGGCGGAGATCCTCTTGTAGGTTCTATCGGTGCATATGCTAACGAAGGTCTCACAGGAAAGATCGATGTTGTATCAACAGACTTCCTTGATGACCTTGCTGATCAGCTCAAGTCAGGCGGTATGTTTGCAGAGTCAGGCGGACACTTCTGCGATCCTCTGTTCGCATTCTTCCTTGTACTTAACGCAGTTAAGGGCAACTATGTAAAAGAAGAAGGAACATTCGGTTACGAGATCCTCTTCCCTTACCTCTATGTATCATCACCTGATGATTACGCAAACTACGAGAAGTATTTCGTAAATGACGATCCTTACACAGAAGAAGAGATGGTTGAGATGGCAAGCTACAGCTTCGAAGACCTCAGCAAGGCTGCTTCAAATCTTTCAATCGACGATGTTATTTCTCGTCACAGCAACTAATGACTAATGATTATATACGCTTATAAAAGAATTACAGTATAAAGGGAAAACTAGGATATGCCGTATTTTCCGAAGCCTGGGAAATACGGCATATATCAAAAAGAACAGTATTTAATCCAACAACTCTTGCGGGAGGATTATATGAGTAAGTTTCAAAAATTTAAAGAGAGTCAGATATTCGGGCTTTTACTTTTAGTCTTTATCGCGTTTGTCTTTTGGGGAATCTTTAAGATACTTGCACCTCAGACATTCGGTGATTTTAACAGATTACAGACATATTTAAAAACAGCACTTATCTATGCGGTCGGAGGTTGTGGACTCTATTTTATCTGTGTAATGGGACCGTTTGATATGAGTGTGGGCGCAAACATCGTTCTTTCATCGGTGATTGCCGTAAAAGTGAGTGAGCAACTCGGATATGTGGGACTTATCGTTGCTCCGCTGATCAGCGGCGTACTTATAGGTCTCCTTAACGGATTTGTATATATTAAACTTAGAATTTCGTCACTTATCGTTACTGCAGGATTATCTCTTGTGTATGAAGCTCTTTCCATTTTTGCTACCAATGAGAAAAATGTAATACTTTCTTCAGCTTACAGAGCTTTCGGTGATTATCCATGGAACCTTATCTTGGCACTTGCGGCATTTATGTTATGCGGATTTATCCTTAAGTATACCAAGATCGGAACTTATACCTATGCGATCGGATCCAATGAAGTCGTTGCAAAGAACATGGGTGTGAATATAGATAAATACAAGATTGTAGCATTTGTGCTCTGCGGATTTTTTGTAGGAGTTGAGGCAATCCTGACAATTTCATACGGAACCTCCATGACAAGTGAATCCAATCTTGCTTCTATGAGCCGTAACTTCCCACCTCTTATGGGAACGTTCTTCGGACTTGCATTTAAAAAGTATGGACATCCGGTAGTAGCCATTGTGATCGGCGAATTTATCATTCAGTTGTTGTTCCAGGGATTCGTTGCTCTCGGAGCACCTACAACAGTTCAGAACATCGTAACCGGCGTTGTTCTTCTTGCAATAGTAACTATGACCGTTAAGCCCGTTAAGGGTGCAGTTGTTAAGTAAAGGGGGCAGACATGAGCGAAGTATTATTACATGCCGAGCAGATCGACAAAAACTTTGGTGTTACACATGCCGTAGATCATGTCACTCTTGATTTCTTCAAAGGAGAGATCCATGCACTGATCGGCGAGAATGGTTCCGGTAAATCAACATTTACATCCTGTCTTACAGGAATTTATCATAAGGATTCCGGTACTTTTACATTAAACGGGAAAGAGGTTAATGCCAAAAATCAGGTAGACGGAAATTATCAGGGCGTTGCGGTTATCGTACAGGAAATCGGAACATTGTCAGGCCTTACCGTTGCTGAGAATATTTTTCTCGGAAAAGAAGATGAATTTACAAAATTTGGCGTAAAGAACACAAGCGCTATGAACAAGAAGGCACAGGAACTTCTTGATTCATACGGATTTAACTATATCAAAGCGACTGACCTTATCGACAATTACAATTTTGAGGACAGAAAGCTTATAGAGATCGTTAAGGCGACACATTTTAAACCACAGATTCTTGTTGTTGATGAGACTACAACGGCTCTGGGTGAAAAAGGAAGAATCGAACTTTTCAAGGTTATGAAGCAGACACGTGATGACGGAAGATGCGTTATCTTTATCTCGCACGATCTTGATGAAGTAATAGAGCAGTCCGACAACATAAGCGTTCTTCGAGACGGTGTTTATATTGACACGGTTAAGAGCGCGGATGTTAATACAGACGATCTTAAGAGACTTATGGTAGGCCGTGAGATGAGTAATAACTACTATCGTACGGACTACAACGAAAAGGTATCGGATGAGGTTGTATTAAAAGGTGAACACCTCTCAGTGCCTGATGAGATCGAGGATTTTAGTATAGAACTTCATAAAGGTGAGATTATCGGTATAGGTGGTCTTTCTGAGTGTGGAATGCATGAAGTTGGAAAAGCTCTTTTCGGTGCATCTTATGAAAGGTCCGGAAGTGTGACACTTGCTGACGGAACTCAGATAAATGATATAACTACAGCAATCAAGCACAGTATTGCATATGCATCCAAGGACAGAGACAATGAATCTCTTGTTATAAATGACACTATTCAGGATAATATTTGTCTTCCTTCACTTGAAGAGATCAAGAGAAATCATATATTACATGCAAAGGACCAGAAGGATTTTGCAGAAAAGTTTGCTAAGCAGATGAGTACCAAGATGGAAGGCGTGCATCAGTTCATGTCGGCACTGTCCGGTGGTAACAAGCAGAAGGTTGTTCTTGCAAGATGGATCGGCAAAGACTCCGATATTATCATACTTGATTCACCTACACGTGGTATCGACGTAAAGGTTAAGGCAGATATCTATCAGATGATGGATACAATGAGAAAGAACGGTAAGTCGATCATCATGATCTCTGAGGAGATTTCAGAGCTGCTTGGTATGGCAGACCGCATCATTATTATGAAAGACGGTCGCCGGAACGGTGAATTTAAACGTTCAGAAGATCTGAAAGATACAGATCTTATTGCAAACATGGTATAAGGGAGGCCGATTATGGAAAATTTGAAAAAAATGAAAGCACCTTTCATGGAGCGGCCAATCGTACGAAACATAATACCTTTTTCGGGATTCATATTTATTGTGGTTTTATTTGCTGTACTTACGGGAGGCAGGCTTTATACTACAGGAAATCTTAAACTTCTTTTGTCACAGTCATATGTACTTTTGATCTCATGTGTCGGCGTATTTATGATCATGACAATGGGCGGACTGGATTTCTCCCAGGGCTCTATGCTGGGAATCTGTTCGGTAGTGGTATGTTTTTTGTCCAGATATAATATAGTTCTTGCAATTTTGTGTGGGGTACTTACGGGTGGATTTATCGGTCTTGTAAACGGATTCTTTAACGTAAAGCGCAAGATCACATCCTTCATCGTTACTATATGTAACATGTACCTTATAAGAGGTATCGTTAAGTATGCTACGACCAAAAAACCTGTAAACGGTGCTACAAATATTACTTCATACAATACACTTGGATTTAACCTGACATTTACGATAGTAATCCTTTTTATAGCATTTGTTGTATTCCAGTACACAGGTCTTGGAAACAGATTGAAAGCTATCGGCGCAGGTGAGACTGCTGCAAGATTTGCAGGTATAAGAGTTGAGAAGACCAAGATGCTTGTATATGCGGCAGCAGGAATGATAACAGGACTCGCAGCATTTATCAACAGTATCAAGGTTGGATCTGTTACAGCAACAGCCGGCGATCAGCTTGAGACACAGATAATGATCGCACTTGTTCTTGGCGGAATGCCCGTTAACGGCGGTGCTAAGGTTAAGTTCTACAACATCATCCTTGGCGCAATGACATACAAGATCCTCACAGCGGGACTTGTAATGCTCGGTATCGAGCCCAAGACACAGCAGCTCATTATGGGTATCGTCTTCCTAGTAATGGTTGCCGTATTCGCTGACAGAGAGACAGGTATGATCGTTAAGTAAGAAGTATGAGTCAGGTGCAGTATAGAAGCCTTTTGCGAATGGAAGGTTTTAGCGAATAGAAGCTTATGACAGATGAATAAAGAATCTTAAGATGATTATGCTTGTCAGATGAATTAGTTAAATGCTTTTATTTGGAATACAAATTATTCCAAATAATATAAAGATAACAGCCGGGGCCCGCGGGGGGCTTCGGCTGTTCTTAGTTTTATATGAATTGAGTGAGGTGAAGCTTGTATGCATAGCTTTGCAAAGAATTGCGTGTGTTTCTTTGTTCTGGCAGGAGATATTGCTTTGTAGTGGGGCAAAAACAAGTAGTACCGCATAGGCAGAGTATGAGGAGGCTGTACGGTGTGAAAATGGCAAGCGGCACCGTATAGACAGAGTATGAGGAGGCTGTACGGTGTGAAAATGGCAAGTAGCACCGCATAGATAGAGTGTGAGGAACCTGTACGGTGCTAAAATGGCAAGTAGCACCGCATAGACAGAGTGTGAGGAGGCTGTACGGTGTGAAATAGGCAAGTGGCACCGCATAGACAGAGTATGAGGAGGCTGTACGGTGTGAAATAGGCAAGTGGCACCGCATAGACAGAGTATGAGGAGGCTGTACGGTGCTAAAATATCAAGTAGCACCGCATAGACAGAGTATGAGGAGGCTGTACGGTGTGAAAAGGCAAGCGACACCGTATAGGCAGAGTATGAGGAGGCTGTACGGTGTGAAATTGGCAAGTGGCACCGCATAGACAGAGTGTGAGGAGGATGTACGGTGGGAAAATGGCAAGCGGAACCGCATAGATAGAGTGTGAGGAACCTGTACGGTGCTAAAATGGTAAGCAGCACCGTATAGATAGAGTGTGAGGAATCTGTACGGTGCTAAAATGGCAAGCAGCACCGCACAGACAGAGTGTGAGGAGGCTGTACGGTGCAAAAATATCAAGTAGCACCGCATAGACAGAGTGTGAGGAGGCTGTACGGTGGGAAAATGGCAAGCGGAACCGCATAGATAGAGTGTGAGGAACCTGTACGGTGCTAAAATGGCAAGCAGCACCGTATAGATAGAGTGTGAGGAACCTGTACGGTGCTAAAATGGCAAGTAGCACCGCATAGACAGAGTATGAGGAATCTATATGGTGCCCCAAAAGCTGTGAACACCGTATTTCTCATGTAAAGCAGATATACAGAGATCTTTTATTAACGAAGATCTATTCCCCTAATAGACAATGATTTAAATATCGTTTATGCTGAAATATATTTTGATCATGAGAATATAGGCAAGTAATAAAGTCGAATTATTTGGTGACAGTAGCACGAGTATCTGCTTTTTTAGCTTTTTCGATATTGTTGTACAATTTGCTATTGATTCAGCGAACGCCTAAATTGTTATTTGTTTCGTTGTCGTCAATCGTCGTACCGCACGGTACGACTCATTCCTTTGTCTCACAAAATAACAATTTATTCTGCGTAAAAAGTCGAGTTATTTGATGACAGCAGCACTCGTTTTGTATAACGGCGACATAATAATAAAAAACATCAGAAAGGAAAAGACAACATGGAACTTTTTAACGGCAGACCTGAAAACACAGACGGAAGACTTCAGAGAGAAGTTCGTACATATGACTTTTTGGATGAGCTTGGGATTGAATATAAGAGGACGGACCACGAGCCGGCAAATACGATGGAAGCTTGCAACGAGATCGATAAGGTGCTTGAAGTCCTGATATGCAAGAATCTTTTTCTTTGTAACAGGCAGAAAACTCAGTACTATCTGCTGATGATGCCGGGGGATAAGAAGTTCAAGACAAAAGAGCTTTCGGCGCAGATCAATTCAGCAAGACTTTCTTTTGCGGACGCAGATGACATGCTCAAATTCCTTGATATCGAGCCCGGTGCGGTGAGTATAATGGGACTTATGAATGATAAGGAACATGCCGTACAGCTTCTTGTCGATGAGGATGTAAAGAAAGGTGAATATATCGGATGCCATCCCTGCGTTTGCACATCGAGCCTTAAAATAAAGACGGAGGATATATTCAATAAATTTCTTCCGAAAGTCGGACATGAGCCCGTGGTAGTGCATCTTGTCGGAGAGGACTGAAGCAGAAGGACTTACTAATTAGCTTTTTACATGATTTTGGGTGAAAAAATGTTTAATTACCGCGAGATAAAAGAAAAAGATAATAAAGATATAGCTTCGCTTATAAGAAAAAGCCTTAAGAGCTTCGACCTAGATATACCGGGGACAGCGTACTTTGATGAAGGTCTGGATCATTTCAGCGATCTGTACGGAACAAAGAGTAGCAGATATTTTGTTATGGTAGATGATTCCGACAATGTCTTGGGTGGTGTGGGATTCTCGGCGTTTGCTCCGATGGAAGATACGGCAGAGCTTCAGAAACTCTATCTTGATGATTCTGCAAAAGGTAACGGCCTTGGATATGAGATGATGGCACTTGCCGAAGAAAAAATGCGTGAAGCAGGTTACAAATGGTCGTATCTTGAAACACACAGTAATCTTAAGGCTGCAATCCATATCTATGAGAAGTGCGGCTATACAGAGATTGAGCGCCCTAAGGAAGTCGGACATAGCACAATGGATAGATTTTTTAGAAAGAGATTGGATTGATCATGTGGATAATAAAACAGATTTTTGACGGAGATTACGGCTGCGAGGAACTTCAGCCGGGGCAAAAGCCGAAAGTCTCGGTGACGCTTGAAAACGAGGCTGGTGAAGTGCGATATGTCACGGCTGAAGATGAGTGGCTTATAGAGAACGGGCTTGAAAAGGGCGAAGTTTGGCCGCTTGAAATTTGATCAATCACTTATATCTGATGGGGCGACGCCCCATCGTTTACAGCTTTTATGTCTCGTAAGTATGAAGGGCATATTAAAGAGGCTTGTCTTTTGTGATTTCTATAGCACAGTCCAGTTTTCCGAGTGACTCTTCTGCATTTTGGATGGCTTCTTCGGGTGTCATTCCTGCAATAGTTGTGTCTGTGCTTAGAATTTGAATGTTTTTATAGCCTTGCATATACATAAGGTCCGTATATGTCTTCACATCAATAGAACTCATCGGTTCATGAAGATAGATGAGTGCTTTGCTCGAACGCTTAAAGATTCTCCTTTTTCCATCAACATTGTTTACGTACTTGCCGATCATCCATTTGATAAGATGCCGGGCAACAGTAAAGTCGCATATCTTTCCCATAGAGATGGGAATCACCTGTATAATGTTTTTGTCGTAACGAAGCTTATCAAAAGCTTTTTCACACTCATTTCCAAAACATTTATATACGTTCACGGCTGTATCATAAATTACCACGCCCTTTTCTGTGTGGACTGTCCCGGTTTTATAGTTATATATTCTTATATCTGCTGCAGAATCTATTGTAGATGACATTTTTCCTCCTTTTGACACTGAATCCTTATGCTTCCGGTGTAAATTTTACAGTCTGACTTTTTCCTTTTTTTAAAATTTTAGCTGTCTTCATAGAATAAAACTCCTTTTATAATATATAACAAGATATATATTGTGTGAATGCAATGACATCTATCGATGGAAAAGATGATGTTATAAAATACATATAAAGAAAAAATATATGTGAGAGATAAAATGTTGTAATAAGGAAAAGGAAAATGGTAGCAAAATATAAGGATAATTACTATTCTTGTGTATTAAATTCTAAAGAGCAGATCTTATTAACCGGTATAAAAAGCAAAGCAGTTTTTGGGTTTGAAGAAGACGGTGATATTTTCTATAAGAATATTACTCAAGAAGAACTGTGCGATATTTTTGAGGTTCATTATTACGTTGAATATGATTCTAAGCTTGAACACACACCTCTTTGGTGGGAAGTGGATCAAGAAGATTTTTCAACAGAAGGGGTATATTTGTATTTTGCAGAGGGCTTTCTTCCGGATTGGGAAATATGGGATAAAGGAATTTGCAGAAAATATATTACTTATGCAGATATACGTAATTGCAGGGTTTGTATTGAGTATAAAAGAAAAAACTTCGAAAGAACTAATTTTGTAGATGATAAAGGAATGATGGATACAGATAGTATGCTGAAATTGCTTGAAAAGTATTGCGAAAACAAGTTGTAGGCTTTTACAAATTGGGGTTGATATGAAATATGATATTGAAAAAGCTTTGAATATTACTATTCCGGAAGAGATAAAGAAAATAATCGAAATAAAAAAAGAACTGAGTATCATGGTGGATGGCGAACTGAGCAAGTTTATCGTTCTTTCGCCGGATGAAGTAATGGAAGCTTACAAAGAACAGTGCGATTTGTTTGGATATGATTTTGTTCCATTTGCTTTTACTGATGATGATTATTTATGTTTGAACTATAAAAATTGTGATATCTCTGTTGTTTACTGGAGTACAGAAAGAGCGACAGAATCAAAAACGTTGGCAGTGTTCGAATTATATTCTTCTTATGAGGATTTTGCAAAAGACTGTTGATTTTAGCGATTGGCTAAGGCTGGTTGGAGATTGATGATGGGGTTGGAGTACTATAACAAGATATATATTGTGGGAATGAAATGTTATCTGCCGATGAGAAGATAATGTTATAAAATACATATAAAGAAAAATATGAGGCGAAATTTATGCAGGTGAAACTTTGGGAAAACATAATTATTATGAGCTGCAGCGGAAATAAGTTCTATGTTGCAGAATACAAAGGAAATAAGTATTTAGCGGATTTTGTTAATGGAAAAATATACCTGTATTCCGATGAGAAGTTGACCGCTGATTCATATATTTATGAGAATTGTTATTCAACAGACCTGGAAATTACTGATGTGAACAATTTTTTTAAGGTAAAAATGTTTGTTTCATATAAAGGAAATGAATATAGTGCTTCATCTATTAGTGCAGGAATGAGAGAAGTAAGGATAAATGCTCGTGAAGATTATGAAAAAGAGGATATAGAAAAAAATGGGTTTGAGTGTAATCAGATTGATCAGTACACTCGCCTGATAACAAAAACTATAAAAAAAGAAGACATTGAAGATATCCGTATAGAAGAAATCAGTGTTTATGAAGAATTTTTGAAGAAGTATGGTAGCAGATGACCTGTATTTTGTTATGCGGTAGTAGATTAGGAGGAAAAGCCATAGGCGCATAGTGGCTTATAAATATTATGTATGATATTAGTGAGTATCTGGAGCGTGAGGCAAGACAAAAAGTATATAGCGCGATCATGGAATATAATGAGGGACGCGGAATCAGCGGGATGTATAAGTTGCTCATAGGCGATATAGGATGGAGAGTTGAATATCAGGATAAAGGACATCATATTGGGAAAGTAATAGATGCAATTCATAGTCGCTATGAAAAAGAGCCGGAATCAAAAGTTGACGTAATATTTAAGGAGACGATTGAATATCTTCTTGCTAATGCGCGTACTTTGGAAGAATACATGGGATTACATGGAGTGATTACTAATGAATTTGATAAAGAAGTAAAAGGGATTAACAGCTTCAGTGTTGACGCGGATGATATTGTAATAAAGTTTGGAAATCTAGTAACACGTACATATGATTTATTTAAAGCGGAATTTGAAAAAATAAATGCAGATTTTGATGAGTATTTTTGGTCCACTCAAATGTATGTACTGGAAAAGTTTGGATTGTTTATTGAAGTAGATCAGTTTGATGGGAAGAGACAACTTGATTTCCTAAATCAGTATATCGGCGGAGATATTGAATTTTCAGATCTTACTGAAGATGATTTAAGGAGAATGCTTAAGGACTATAGAGAATGCCTTCCGAAAAATCGTGGTATTGAAAAGAAAGCAAAGCAGATGGTGGATGATGCCTGTGACAGCTTTTTTTACGGGGATAAGAGTCCACTGAAAAATCTTTTGTTGGGAATAGGAGAAGGTGATTTGACCTGCTTCACGGGAGGAGGCCATAATTACAGACTTATTATTAATGCGATGCATGAAATCTATTATGATCATAAAGAAAGCAGGATAAATGTAACGCTGGAAAAATGTCTTGCAGAACTTATCCGCGAAGTGAGATCGGCATATTATATAAAGCTTCTTACCAATACAGTTATGTATGAGAAAGTAATAGAGAATACAGAGCGGGGGAGCTTTAAGATTGATATCGAGAAGCTTACCGAGCACTTTGTAGAGAATATAGCTGCAAATCATGATCAATATGTAATGGAAAGTCCGGATTTTGATAAATGGATTGCAAATAAACCTGTAGCAAGGGAGAAAACGCCGGAAGAACAATTTGTTATAAATGTAAGAAAAATAAAAGAGCAAATAGAGAATGAAGTAAGAACATTAAGAAGATATGTAGGTTGGGACAAAGAGTTTGATGAAATGAGCGAGCAGGACAGACATGATCTTCATATTAGACATATGTCTAATATGAAGGCATATGAAGCGATGATCCCGGAACTTACATTAAAAGTAAGCGAAGCAGTTCAGAATTATCGTGCCGGTAACAAGGAAAAGCTTATAGAACTGTTAAGAGGTAAGGAAGACGGAAAAGTAGAATTTATCAGCGGAACAGGACATGCTTACAGAGTAATAATTGATATTATGCATGAGCTGTATAAAAGTGATGACAGCTGTGGGGCGGCAAAGTGTTTGGATGAGTGCCTTTATGATATGGCAGAGGGAATGACTACTGTCAGAGATATAGAAGAGATGATGGATTTATTGATCTATGAGATTGAGAAAGAAAAAAATCAAAGCGCAGAATTTGAGATGAATTCAACTAAAAATTTTGCAGCCATGAGAGGAAATGTATATCAAAATATGGAAAGATATTTTTCAGAATGTTCTGAGTTTAATAATTTTCAATGGAAAATAGAATATAGGGCAAAAAGAATATGCGGTGAACGTATTCTACACTAAGGGGGATATTATGAATAATGAATCAATCAGAGATGATTATGAGTTTAATAAAAGATTAGCGTAAAGCTGTGGTGATAAAATCGACAATAGAATGCAATTTAATGTCGAATACAACAACACCAATCTCCCATCTCTCAAGTATGTTGACAAAGCCTAGTGTGATTTGATAAGCTAAGACACAAATAATACTTAAAGGTTATGAGAAAGAGGAGTACACGCAACTTGCGGTCTAAAGAGAATGCGTCTGCGATATTGTCGCGCTGA
>JAEEGK010002251.1_pt1 | contig 48320 bp, 45 predicted proteins | sample 8958771 | NCBI WGS metagenome assembly JAEEGK01 (sample SAMN16246547, study PRJNA631951) | gut metagenome | biome: gut microbiome; feature: rumen; material: SC-attached | host: Bos | place: Iran: Karaj | collected 2018-10 | reverse complement strand
CGAAGTTGGCGTTGATGTCGTCCAGTGTGCCTGTCTGGTCGATGCAGGGATCCTTCGGGTCGTTGAAGTAGCCGGCGGGGTAGCCGAAGGAGATGGTACCGCCATTCTTTGGGTTGGTCAGCGTCAGCGAGATCTTGGCGGCCTTCGTCGAGGGATCGACGGCGGTTACCGTTGCCGTAGTCTCTTCCGGGGCATCGCCGATGTTGGTGTACCGCACCCAGATCTGGTCGCCCACCTCCCACGCTGCGCTGATGGAGCCGTCTTCGTTGTCGGTCATCGTGCTGCGGGTCCCGACCCCGCCCTTCGGCGAGAGCGTCGTGGTCAGCGTATAGGTATGGGCCTGCGGTGCAGGCGTAAGCCCGTCTTTGTCCGAGCAGGCCAAAAAGGTGACAGCCGTCAGTGCGAGGGCCGCCATCCCAATGATATGATCCATTGTTTTCATCGTCATGTCATTTTAGGGGTTAAGGATTAAACGGATCACCGCCGCCGGGATAACCGGGCATTCCGGGCACGTCGCCGCTGGCACAGATGACGCCCTCTTGTTTTACCTCTACGATAGTGAACGCAGGGGCTTCGTAAAGTTCGTTTTGTTTAGTATCCATTATTATAAAGCGTTGGTTAGTTGCGGGGAACGACAAATCATGGAAAATAGTGTATAAGGTAAAAGCGCTCACTACTAATTCCTTGCTTTGAACAAAGATAGTGATTGTCAACTTAAAGCACAATAGACCAATCGTTTTATTTTTCCCCAATAAAGGCAATATAGATAGACTACTGCTGAAATGGCCCGATCCGCTGATAATTGGACATGAAATTCTTATCTAAAAGGACGGACAGTATAGATTTCGGTCCGTCTGAGAAATAACTTTTAAACCATTTTAGATATGATAAAAGAACTGATGTCTTCCCTCTTCGGCTCAGGAAAGACAGACATCAAAACAGAGCCGATTATTACAGAGGCTGATTCCGTGAAGGACAGCAATTCCGAGACCCCCATTCCGCAACTATCTGTGGAAGAGGAAATCGAAGTCTTGGCAGCTCATATAGGTGGAATTGCAAGCGGCATGACCATCGAGATTGAACTGCGGGAACTATTGGGTATACTGGACAGGAAGAGAAAGAAAGCCGATTCCTATTACCAACTGAAGAAACACCTAAAGGAAGACTATGGTGTGGAGCTTATTATCACGTCCAGAACCGGGAAACATAACAAGGAGGAGGAGGTATGAGCGGGATAAGAATCGTATTGTTTGATGAGTTGTATAAGACGAACTCACTTGCTCCATCCGGCATAGAACTCCTTGGACAGATATGACTTGATCAATGGCTGGGCCCCGGGAAGGTTAAGTTTGAGGTTGCCCAGCTTGCCGAAAGACAGTTCAAGTTCACAATCTGGCGGGAATATGGTCCTTGGTGGGTACGAAAAGGTGAAAAGACGGTTATCGGCAGGCATGTCAAAGGTACTAAAAACCGCGGAAAACTCCGTCGCCGCGGCTACACTTTACTTTTAGGTTATGGCGTATGCGTGCGCGGGGGTTGATTTGACTACAGTTTGGATTTATGTTATCCGAAATCCGGGCATTTGGGGTGTAGTCGGGGCCATCCGCGCAGCCGTTTTCGCAAGTCGATGAAGGAGAGGAACTTGCTGGGATTCGGGGAGGGTGACTACAGTTTGGATTTAGGTTAACTACTCTTGGTGATGATATGCTTCGTTTGACTATTGATAAGAATGGGCATATTTCCGTTGAGATACAAGATGGCATACCAAGTTACGATGGTTATGTCCAGATTTGTTTTGAGATTGACCAGTCCTTTTTACCAAACTTGATTGACCAGGCCACGGCTCTCTACACAAGCGAGTAATTCTTTTCCCTCCTCCTTTTGGAAAGAATTGCTTTTTTGCGGTTGCAAGTCTCATTCATTTCTCTATCTTTTCACTTGTCATTGTAAGTAATTACAATTAAGAAAAAGGGCAGGCACCTTTTCCTCTATTCGGGTGCCTGCTTTTTTCCCCAATCATAGAACCCTAACCGAGGCCGTAAGGCGCTCTACTCTATCCCCTCTGTTTTTTGGCCGTAACAATTCGGGGCTGGAATGATGTCACGCAGGGCCCAAATCTTTTCCATGTCTTCCAGCATCGAGTTCGAAAAGAGAACGTCGCTGGGTACAGAAAAAGCGATGCTGCAGCATCGCTAATCCTCCTTATTCTTGGTATTCTTGTGTCCTTGTCCGGCTTGATCCTGCTCTTTCAACTTTTCAAGATGAAGGATGCGAACCTGAAAGAAGGAGCGACTTATAAATTAATTAAATCCTTTACTGTCCCCCTTATCGTCATAGGGGTTGCGTGCATAGTTGCATTCTTTATCACCACTTCCGGTTAGGTATTTTGAAAAGAATTGCTTTTTTGATACGGTATTTGGAGGGCAAAGGGAAGAAAGGGAAATTATCGAAACGGGCTACTGGCCATGAATACCGGCCTTTGTTATGGCCGACCCAGTTAAAATAGCCATCTGGCCATAAAATAATAGGGCTTTTATGGCCGACAGATCTGTTCCGGGCCTCCATCCTTTCCTGAGGCATCAAAAGATAACATCTCCGAGTATTGGTAAAAATTAAAAATCGTCTTTTCGGATTATTTGTCAATTATTTGTATATTTGTAGGGTATATACATTTAAACAATTCATGCTATGGCAAAATTTGAAATCTCCGTGAGAAAGAACGGCGAATTCCAGTTCAATCTCAAGGCCTCGAACGGCGAGGTCATCCTCACCAGCGAAGGCTACACGACGAAGGCCGCCTGCCTCAACGGTGTCGAATCCGTGAAGAAGAACTCCGCTTCCGAAGAGCGCTTCGAGAAACTCGTCGCAAAGAACGGCAAGCCGTATTTCAACCTGAAAGCCACCAACGGTCAGATCATCGGCCAGAGCCAGATGTATGCTTCAGAGCGCAACCGCAACAACGGCATCGCTTCGGTGATGAAAAACGCTCCCGTGGCAGAAGTCGTGGAAATCTAGCGGACCCCCGCCCTTGGCACATAAAGCCGGCCCCTTTTTCATAGGGCCGGCTTTTTTCGATACATTTTTGAAAAAATTCAAAATTTTTTATTGTTATTCAATAATTATTTTCTATATTTGCAAAAACTTAAACGCTACAGTCATGATCTCAACCTGGTGGGCATCCCTTTCCGTGATAATGAAGATCCTTTGGGGCGTTACCCTGACCGCTTCCCTGATCTTCCTCATCCAAAGCATTATGACCTTCATCGGAGCCGATGCGGGTGAAGGCGGCATCGACGCCGACATCGACACGGGCTTCGAATCCGACGCCGCCGACGCGACGGTGGAAGGCGGAACCAATCTCTACACTTTCCGCAACTTCGTAAACTTCATCCTGGGCTTCGGCTGGTCGGCCATCCTCCTGCAGGACAAAATTCAGTCCGTCCCCCTGCTGCTGATCGTATCGGCCGTCATCGGCGTGGCGCTGGTCGCCGTCGTGATGTACCTCTTCAAATGGCTCAGCAGCATGCAGCAGTCCGGCAACATCAACGTCTATAAATCGGCCGTGGGCTGCATCGGCTCGGTCTACCTGACCATCCCCGGCGAGCGCAAGGGCGAAGGCAAGGTACAGATCTCCATCAACAGCGCCGTCCGCGAGTACAACGCCCTGACCGACGGCGATCCGCTCAAGACCGGCACCCAGATCCGCGTGGTCGAGGTGCTCAGCCCCGACACGCTGCTGGTCGAACCCCTCGAATCACTGATTGTCTAATCCTCTATAAAGAATAACCATGGAACTCTATCTGATCCTGATTCTCGTGGCGGTGATCTTCGTGACCTTTACCGCCATCCTGCGGCGCTACAAACGCTGCCCCTCCGACAAGATCCTGGTCATCTACGGTAAGACCGGTAAAAACAAGGAAGGCGGCATCTCCTCGGCCCGTTGCATCCACGGCGGCGCTTCCTTCATCTGGCCTGTTTTCCAAAGCTATGCCTTCCTCGACCTGACCCCGATCTCGATCGAGTGCAACCTGACCAACGCCCTTTCCAAGCAGAACATCCGCGTCGACGTGCCCTGCCGCTTCACCGTGGGTATCTCCACCGAGCCCGAGAACATGAACAACGCGGCCGAGCGTCTGCTGGGCCTGACCACCGAACAGATCCAGAACATCGCGACCGATATCCTCTTCGGTCAGCTCCGTCTGGTCATCGCGACCATGGACATCGAGGAGATCAACGCCGACCGCGACAAGTTCCTGGCCAACGTCTCCACCAACGTGGAGGCCGAACTCCGCAAGATCGGCCTGAAGCTGATCAACGTCAACGTAACCGATATCCGCGACGAATCGGGCTACATCGAGGCGCTCGGTAAGGAAGCCGCCGCCAAGGCCATCAACGACGCCAAGAAAAGCGTGGCCGAGCAGAACCGTTTCGGTGAGATCGGTAAGGCCGAAGCCGACAGGGACAAGGATATCCGGATCGCCGAGACCACCCGGGACACCCGTATCCGTACCGCCGACGCCAATGCGAAGGCCGTCGAAGGTGAGAACAACTCGAAGATCGCCATTGCCCAGTCCGATGCGGCACGCCGTGAAAAACAGGCCGAGGCCGAGCGCCTGGCCGTGGCAGCCGAGAAAGTGCAGGCCGCTAAGGCGCTCGAAGAGGCGTACAAGAGCGAGCGCGACGCCGAGCTCGCCCGTGCCGAACGTGAAAAAGCCACGCAGCAGGCCAATATCGTGGTGGCCGCCCAGATCGAGAAGGAGAAAGCCATCATCGACGCCGAGGCAGAAGCCGAGCAGATCCGCCGCAAAGCCAAAGGTGAGGCCGACGCCATCTTCGCCAAGATGGACGCCCAGGCCCGCGGTACCCTGGAGATCCTCTCCAAGCAGGCGGCTGGTTTCGGTCAGTTGGTAGCGGCCGCCGGCGGTGACGCCCAGCAGGCCATCACCATGCTGATCACCGACAAACTGCCCGAACTGGTGGCTACGCAGGTCGAAGCCGTCAAGGGCATCAACATCGACAAGGTCACTGTCTGGGACACCGGCAACGGTGCCGAAGGCAAGACCGCCACGTCCAACTTCATCTCGGGTCTGATGAAATCGGTCCCCCCGCTCGAGGACCTCTTCAAGCTGGCCGGCATGGAACTGCCGTCCTATCTGAAAGGAAAATCCGTCGAAACCGTTGAAGTAAAAGAAGAGGAAGCGTAAGTCATGCCTATCATCATCAACGTTGACGTCATGTTGGCTCGGAGAAAGATGTCTTCGGGAGAATTGGCTCAAAAGATAGGCATTTCTGCAGCTAACCTTTCCATTCTCAAGACAGGCAAGGCCAAAGCGGTGCGCTTCACGACCCTGGAAGCCATCTGCAAGGCCCTGGACTGTCAGCCCGGCGACCTGCTGGAGTACCGGCAGGAGTGAGTTTCCCGGCCACGGCCGGAACCTGGGGATGGGGCTGTCTTTAGGGACAGTCCCATCCTTTGTTCATCATTTTTGTGTATATTTGTAGGATTGATTATTATCCCTGCATGGACCTGCCTCTCTTATATCGCAGCAAAGCGCCTTTCCGGCTGGGTATCGCCGGCGGAGGAACCGACGTTTCTCCCTACTCCGACCTGTACGGCGGCGCGGTACTCAACGTGACCATCGACCGTTTCGCCTATGCGACGATCCGGCCCACCGACGATGGGAAAATCCGTTTCGTCCACGTCAACGACCACATCGTCCAGGAATACGATGCCGTGCCGTACCTCGATGCCCAGGGGCCGCTGGTGCTCCAGTGCGGTATCTACAACCGCATCGTGCGGCAATTCAATGACGGCAAGCCGTTCTCGTTCGAGCTGACCACCCAGATGGACGTGCCTTCAGGCTCCGGTCTCGGCACCTCCTCGACGCTGGTGGTAGCCATCCTCGGCGCATTTGTGGAATGGCGCAACCTGCCACTCGGCAAATACGATATCGCGCGCCTCGCCTATGAGGTCGAGCGGATCGACCTGGGGATGGCCGGCGGCAAGCAGGACCAGTATGCCGCCACCTTCGGCGGCGTGAACTTCATGGAGTTCCTCGGTGACGACCGCGTGATCGTCAACCCGCTGAGCCTCCCCGACCGGACCCTCAACGAATGGGCCCTCAACACGGTGCTGCTCTACACCAACAAGCGGCGCGAATCGGCCCGCATCATCGAAGAGCAGATGGCCAACGTGCAGAAGAAGGTCAGCGATTCGGTGGAGGCCATGCACAAGGTCAAGGAAGAGGCCTTCCGCATCAAGAAATGCCTGCTCCAGAACCATCTCAGGGAACTGGGTCCGGCCCTCAACACCAGCTGGGTCAACAAGAAAAAGATGGCGGGCGGCATCTCCAACGCCTTCATCGACCAGCTCTATGAAACCGCCCTTGCGGCGGGCGCCACCGGCGGCAAGATCTCCGGCGCCGGCGGCGGTGGCTTCATGTTCTTCTACTGCCCGGGCAACACCCGTTACGCCGTGGAAGAAGCCCTCAACAAGCTCCAGATCGGCGAGATCTACGACTTTGAATTTTGTAAGGAAGGTTTGACCACATGGACTGCACAGCTGTAATCGACGCCAGGCTGCGGGCGCATCTCGACACCATCGCCGCCATCGAAAAAGACGAAACCCTCAAGGCCGCCGTGCAGGATGCGGTCGATGCCATCGTAAACTGCTTCCGCAGCGGTGGACGCGTGTATTTCTGCGGAAACGGCGGCAGCGCGGCCGACGCGCAGCACCTGGCCGCCGAATTCTCCGGCCGTTTTTATTTCGACCGGCCCGTCCTGCCCGCCGACGCCCTGCACTGCAACACTTCCTATCTGACGGCCGTGGGCAACGACTACGGCTACGACCGGATCTTCGCCCGCCTCATCTCGGGCCTGGGGCAGAAAGGCGACATCCTGGTGGGCATCTCCACCTCCGGCAATTCGGCGAACATCCTGCAGGCCTTTGAGGTCTGCCGCGAAAAGGGCGTCCGCACGATTGCGATGACCGGCGCGTCAGGCGGTAAGATGAAAGCGCTCTCCGACCTGTTGATCAATATCCCCTCCACCGATACGCCGCGCATCCAGGAGGCGCACATCACCGTGGGCCATATCATCTGCGAGCTGGTGGAGCAAGCCATGTTCGGGGAGAAGGAATAATGGAATGCGTAGTCCTGGCGGGCGGTATGGGCACGCGGCTGCGCAGCGTCGTGGCCGAACTTCCCAAATGTCTGGCACCCGTGGCCGGCCGGCCCTTCCTGGCCTGGCTGCTCGATGATTTGCGGGGAGCCGGCTTCGACCACATCATTCTCTCGCTGGGATACCGGCATGAAGCCGTAGAGGATTGGGTCGCAACGCTGCCCGGGCGTGATTCCATCACCTTCGTCGTGGAAAAGGAGCCCCTGGGTACGGGCGGCGGCGTACGGCTGGCGCTGGAGCAGGCGCGCGAAGAGCGGGTCTTCGTCCTGAACGGCGATACGTATTTCGGTGTGGATTTCCGCGCGATGCAATCCTTCCACCAGCAAAGCGGCGCCAAGGCCACGCTGGCGCTCAAGCCGATGCGGGATTTTGACCGTTATGGCGAAGTTCTCTGCGACGAAGATGGTTCTGTCACGGCCTTCCGGGAGAAACAACCCTGCGCCGCCGGGTTGATCAATGGCGGCATCTATCTGCTCCGGTGCGATGCGCTCCGGGCAATGCCCGAGCGGTTTTCGCTGGAAAAAGACTACTTCGAGCCGCTCGCCACGGCAGGCGCGCTGGCAGGCTTCCGCTCGGACGGCTACTTCATCGACATCGGCATCCCGGAAGACTACGCGCGGGCGCAGCGGGACTTCGCTTCCGGCGCCTGGCGGCCTTATCCTTTCGATGCCCTGCTGCTCGACCGCGACGGGGTGATCAACGTGCTGCGGCCGGGCGATTATGTGAAGACGATCGACGAATTCGTCTTCTGCGACGGGGCCCTCGAGGCGCTCCGGCTGCTCGATCCGCTGTTCCGCCGCATCGTGATCGTATCCAACCAGCGCGGCGTGGGCCGGGGTCTGATGAGCGAAGTCGACCTGGAATCTATCCACGCCTGGATGTGCGGACGCATCCGCGACGCCGGCGGCCGCATCGACCGCATCTACGTCTGTACCGCTACGGACGATGCTGATCCGCGCCGCAAACCCAATACCGGCATGATCGACGAAGTCCGGGCCGATTTCCCCGACATCGATCCGCGACGCAGTTTCCTGGTCGGAGACAGTGATTCCGACCTCCTGCTGGCCGCCCGTGCGGGAATTCCGGCCGTACAGATCACGCAAAACGAGAATTTGCTTACATTTGCCCAGAGATTGACCCCTGAAGACCGATGAGAATCGCCTACCTTTCTACCTTCTATCCCTTCCGCGGCGGCATCGCCCAGTTCAATGCAGACCTGCTGGAAGAATTCGGCCGGCACCACGAGGTGAAGGCCTTCACTTTCACCCGACAGTACCCGTCATTCCTCTTTCCGGGCAAGACGCAGTACGTAACGGAGTCCGACAAAGCAAAGAAGGTGGACAGCCAGGCCATTCTCGATACCGCCAATCCTTTCTCGTGGCGTCCTGCCGCCCGCAAGATCGCGGCATGGAAACCCGACCTGCTGGTCATGAAATACTGGATGAGCTACCTGGCGCCGTCGCTCGGCACCGTGGCCCGCTACCTGAAGCGGCGCGGCATCCCGGTCGTCACGGTACTCGACAACGTGATTCCGCACGAAGCCAAGTTTTTCGACAAGCCCTTCTCGCGCTGGTTCCTCCGCGGCAACAGCGGCTGCGTGGCGATGAGCGAAGCCGTCCTGAAAGACATGCTCTCCCTGACGCCCGACAAGCCGTACATCCTGCAGCCGCACCCGCTCTACGACCATTTCGGACAGAAGATGGACAAGCGCGCCGCGCAGGACGCGCTGGAGCTCGATCCGCAGAAACGGACGCTGCTTTTCTTCGGGCTGATCCGCGATTACAAGGGCCTCGACCTGCTGATCGACGCCCTGCCGCTGCTCGGGGAAGAATACCAGCTCGTCATTGCGGGCGAAAGCTACGGCAGTTTCGAGAAATACGCGACGCAGATCGCCGCTTCGGGCTGCGCCGACCGCATCAAGGTATTCAACCGCTACATCGACGACGAGGAAGTGCCGCAGTTCTTCTCCGCCGCCGACCTGTGCGTGCTTCCCTATAAGAGCGCCACGCAGAGCGGCATCACGGCCATCTCCCTGCACTTCGACCTGCCCGTAGTGGCCACGCCCGTCGGCGGCCTGGCCGAAAGCATCGAAAAGCCCGGCATCGGCCTGATGACCTCCGGCATCAGCGCGGACGCCATCGCCGACGCCATCCGCGCCTTCTACGCCGCCGGCCCCGAAACCTTCGTCGAAAACATCCGCCAAGCCAAGGCCACCATGACCTGGGAGGTCTTTGCCGGCAAGATTCTCGATTTTTATACGCAACATTTTGCCCGTTGAGGTATTCTATCTATATGAAACGTTCCGCATTTTCTCTATTGATCGTGTCGGCGGTACTGATGCTGTCGGCCGTCAACTGCCATGAGATCGATCCTCCCGTGGACCCTACGGAGATCATCTTCACCTATGGCGGCTATTTCCTCAATGCCGGCATGCCCGGCCGCAACGATGCCGAGCTCTCGCAACTCAATACGATGCAGAGTTCCATCACGCCCCGGGCCTACTCCATCTACAACGACGGCAAATCATTCGGCGACAGCGGTAGCGACCTCCATATTCTGGGCAACAACCTCTATGCGACCCTGTCCGGCTCCAAACTGATCCGCGTGCTCAACAAGTTCAACTGCCGGGAAGTGGGAACCATCAAGGTCGAATCGGAAAGTGGAAGTACGCTGACACCCAGCTATCTCACCTCCTTTGAAGGAGCCCTGATCGTCTCCTGCAAGGAAGGCTATGTCGCCCGTATCGACACCACGTCCCTGAAACAGACCCTCCTGCAGGAAGTGGGCGGCACGCCCGGCAGGGTCGTCATCGCCAACCAGAAACTCTATCTGTCTGACGGCGACCGTTCCGTGCTGATGCTCAATCCGGTGGATCTCCACGTGATGAAGACCGTCGCGGTGGAGCCGGACCCGGCACAGATGGTGGTGGATCCCACAGACGAAAGCCTTTACGTGATCTCCACCGGCGACAAGGCGACGGGTGCCTGCCTGCAGCGCATCAACACCGATACGGAAGAGGTAACGGTCATTACCAGCGTCAAGGAACCGGTGCTCATTGCTGCCGGTGACGACAAGTCCCTGGTCCTCTATGTGAAAGACGCTTCCGCCGACCTGGGCGGTACCTTCCTCGTCTATAACACCGAGAATCAGCGGGTGGAAGGTGAGTTCATCCGTGACGGCAGTTTTGTCCGTCATCCCTGTATGATCGCCATCGACCAGAACGCCGGCAACCTGTATATCGGCGAGAACGCCGACACCGACTTCGGAACGGTGTATATCTATACCAGTTACGGCCAGCTCCTCGCCAGTTTCCACACCGGTGCCGCGCGTCCCTGCGCCGCGGTTTTTGTCACAGGAAAGTAGCCTGGTTGCAAGGGTCTCTTTTTTTGGAAAATCCGTTATTCTGTCCTATCTTTGCGTAAGTGACAGGCTCCGTTTGCCGGACTTCGTCCGGTACGGATCAAAAGGGAATCAGGTGAGAATCCTGGACAGTACCCGCTGCTGTTAGTTCCTGCTTTGTCGCGGCACTCTCTGCCACTGGGCCCCGCGCCCGGGAAGGCGCCGCAACGGAACGAGTCAGAAGACCTGCCTGCCACGCGTGTTGGACCTGGCCTGCGGGATTATGGGCCGTTAAGACAGTTGCTTGTGACCAACTTAATACGTACTGATATGTTCAAGATGAACTTCAGGGGCATTCTCGGATGTCTCCTCGCCGTGCTTGTGGCCGGAATGGTCACCACGGGCTGCTATGACGACAGCGAGCTTCGTTCCTCGATCAACGATCTCAAGACGCAGCTCCAGCAGCTGCAGACCCTGGTAAACACCCTCCAGAACGACGATTCCGTGACGGGTGTCACCCCCAACCCCGACGGCAGCTACACCATCAACTTCAAGAAGAGCGGATCGATGACCATCCGCAACGGTAAGGACGGTGAAAACGGCAAGAACGGTGAGAACGGAAAGGATGGCAAGGACGGTTCCATCGTCTCCGTTGCCAAAGGCGCTGAAACCTACACCTTCATCTTCGCCGACGGAACCACGGTCATACTGCCGCGCTACAGCGAAGTCCGCACGCTGACCTTCGAGGACGCCGATTACTGCGGCCCCGAGAACACCACCAATTACTGGAGCGCCAGGATTGACGAACCCCAGTACGGCGGCCCGATCCTCTACGGCAGCGGATGCACCTGGAAGGACGAGCAGAACACATTCCTTTCCGGCAGTGTCCTCCCTTACGATCCTGAAACCTGGAGCGGCGGTTTTTCCGGTGGCGGAATCGCTATCTCGAATTATGGCGACTGGCTGATGATCAATGTCGATTACTCGCAACAGCTCACTTGCTACAACTATGACCTCGGGGACGGCGGCAGCCGCGAAAAGGCCGGCAACAATGGCTCGGACAATTTCGCCGTGGTCTTTGACGCCGGCGCCTGGGGTGCAAACCCGGCAGCCCTCACGTTCAGCGATCAGGAACCCCGCGTCATCGAGTCGCTCTATGTGGTAAACACGCTTTACACCGAGTATGTCCTCTTCTACGGTAACGATTACTGCGCGCCGCTTGCCGACAATGGCTTCTTCAAGGTGACCGCGACCGGCTATTTCGGTGAGAACCAGACGAGTACATCGGAATTCTATCTTGCCAACAAGAATCACCAGTTCGTCACAAAATGGACCAAGTGGAACCTCTCTGAACTGGGATTCGTTGACAAGGTCGTCTTCTCCATATCCGGTTCCGAGGAACTATATGGTGACTGGGGCATCAATGCGCCCGCCTATTTCGCCATCGACGATATCGCCGTGCGCGTATATCCTGACTAAGCCATGCTTTTCCGTCGCCTTTCCATTTATGTTTTCATTATAGTGTCGCTCTTCGGAGCATTGGGTTGTCACGAGGGGGGTGAGGAAGGCTTACCCCCCGAAGTGAAACTGGAAGGCGGCAAGATCTTCCGTACGGAACTCGGCAGCGATGTGACCATCGCGCCGAGTTTCGCGCATCTTACCGACAACGCCGTCATCCGCTGGATGCTCGACGAGCAGTGGGTCGGAGACGGAGAAACATACACGTTCAAGGCCGAAGAATCCGGGGTTTACTACCTCTCCGTGGAAGTGACCACGGAATTCGGAAAAGCCTATCTCGAAGTGCGCATCGACGTAGCGCCGCCCACCCCGCCGGAGCCGCCGAAACCGCCGGTCGACAGTGCCCGCGTCAGTTTCGAACGCAGCGAGTATCACGTATCGCTGGGCCGCACGATCCGCCTGCTGCCGCTGGACGTCGATTCGACGAAAACCTATACTTTCATCTGGAGCCGCGACGGGGCGGTCGTCCAGCAGGGTGCAGAGCCGCTCTATCGTTTCGAAGCCACGGCCCAGGGACGTTTCGCCCTAGATTTCCGGATGGAACTCGAGGGACAGACCGTCTTCGACCATTCACTCACGGTTGTCGTCTGCCCGGCGGAAGGATCCTACCGCCGTGTAGCGGTGCCGGGCAGTTCTGCCCGCTGCAACAAGGTCTATGAATACCTGCCCGCCCCGGGCCAGTTCATCAACGAGAACTATACGGCCACGACGATGGAAGAGGCTTGTGAATATGCCACCAAGCGGATGAAAGACAGCGTCTATGTCTCGCTCGGCAGTTTCGGAGGCAGCCTCGTGGTGGGCTTCGACCACAGCATCGCGGCCAGCGACGGCTATGATTTCGCCGTCAAGAATTCCATCTTCACCAATTACTCGGAGCCGGGCATCGTCTGGGTGATGCAGGATGAGGACGGCAACGGCCTGCCCGACGACACCTGGTACGAACTCAAAGGTTCTGAATACGGTCTGGACTGCACGGTGCAGGACTATGCCGTAACCTGGTACCGGCCCTCCGCGCCGGGACAGCCCGTGATGTGGACCGACAACCGGGGCGGGAGCGGCAAAGTAGATTACCTGCCCGCCTACCACAAGCAGGATTACTATTATCCGCTCTGGGTCAAGGAGGACAGCTATACCCTGCGCGGCACCCGGCTCGAGGCGCGCAATTATGATTCCTCCGGCCGCGGTGTGCTCTGGATCAATCCCGACTATGGCTGGGGCTATGCCGACAACTTCAGCGAAATCGACATGCAGCCCGGCGGGACTACGGGCGCAACCGCCGGCTGCAATCATTTCCGGATCTCAGACGCCGTGACCTTTGACGGGAAACCCGCCCAACTGCAGTACATCGATTTCGTCAAGGTGCAGACGGGCCTGATCGCCAAGAGCGGCTGGCTCGGAGAACTGTCCACCGAAGTGATGGACGTCATCGACTTTCATCTCGTCCAATGATGCTCGCGCTGCTCCTGACGCTTCTGCTCCAGACGCCCGACACGACGGAAGTCCTGAAAGGCTCTGTGGTGACTGCCTTCCGGCAGCCCGACAAGGTCATTCCGGCCCAGGCGCTGCAGGGCGAACAGCTCCAGCGCCTCAACGCCCTGTCTGTGGCCGATGCCATCCGATATTTCTCAGGTGTGCAGATCAAGGATTACGGCGGTATCGGAGGATTGAAAACCATCAACGTCCGCAGCATGGGCACCCAGCACGTGGGCGTCTTCTACGACGGCATCCAGCTGGGGAACGCCCAGAACGGCCAGATCGACCTGGGCAAATACTCGCTCGAGAACATGGAGTCGGTGACGCTCTACAATGGGCAGAAGGGAACGGCCGTGCAGTCGGCCAAGGACTACGCTTCGGCCAGCGCCGTCTATCTCCGCACCCGCACGCCGGTTTTCCAAGACGGTCGCCGCACCAATCTCAAGGCCACGCTCGCAGGCGGTTCGTTCGGCACCGTCAACCCGTCGGTGTTATGGGAACAGAAACTGGGGGAGAAGGTCTCGAACTCCTTCAACGCGGAATATCTCTATACCACAGGAAAATACAAGTTCACCTACCGCAAGCTGAACGGTTACGACACCACGGCTGTGCGGCAGAACGGCGATGTGCGGGCCCTCCGCATCGAGGAAGGTCTCCACGGACGCATCCCGGACGGAAACTGGAAATTGAAACTCTATTTCTACGATTCGGAGCGTGGCTATCCGGGTGCGTTCGTGCGCGAGGAACCGGGCAAGTTCCGGCATGAAGACCGGCAGTGGGACACCGACTTCTTCGCACAGGGATCCCTTTACAAAGAGCTGGGAGACTGGCACTTGAACGCCAGTTTCAAGTATGCCTACGACTACCTGCACTATCTCTCCGACCCACGGCTGGACGTCTCCACGATGTATGTGGACAACCGCTACCGGCAGCAGGAAGCCTATGCTTCGGTTGCGCAGGAATACAAGATTACGAACTGGTGGGACGTCGACCTGGCTGTCGACTACCAGTTCAACACGCTCGATGCCGACCTGGTCAACTTCGTCTACCCTTCCCGGCATACGGTTCTCTCTGCGCTGTCTTCTTCTCTGCGCTGGGAAAAACTCAAACTGCAGGGGAGCCTGCTCTACACCTTCGTGGACGACAAGGCGCGCGAAGCCGGCGCGGCGGCGGAAAGCCGGCACCACTGGACCCCGACCGCGGTGCTGCAGCTGATCCCTTTCCGCGACAAGAACCTCTCCTTCCGGGCCTTCTACAAACGCATCTTCCGGATGCCCACGCTCAACGACCTCTACTACACCTTCATCGGCAACAAGTACCTCAAGCCCGAATTCACCACCCAGTACGATGCGGGCCTGACCTGGGACAAGAACTGGGCGCGCGGCCTCTTCCGCAGGGTCGAACTCACGGTCGACGCCTATTACAACGAAGTGGAGAACAAGATCATCGCCACGCCCACCTCCAACCAGTTCCAGTGGACGATGGTCAATCTGGGGCTTGTCCGGATCCGGGGCGTCGACGCAGCTGTCGGCACCCAGCTGGCACTGGGCCCTGTGACCACCAGCGTGCGCCTGACCTACACCTACCAGAAAGCGCAGGACTTCACCGATCCGTCCAGCCCCTGGTACGGCGGACAGATTCCCTACATCCCCTGGCACAGCGGCTCGGCCGTAGCGGGCTTCGACTGGAAAGGCTGGCATCTGAACTACAGCTTCATCTATACGGGAGAGCGGTACGAAGCGGTGGCCAACATCCCGGAGAATTACGCCCAGCCCTGGTACACCAGCGACTTGTCGCTTTCCCGCGAATTCCCGCTCGGCGCTCACAGCCTGAAAGGCACGCTCGAGGTCAACAATCTTTTTAACCAGCAATACGAAGTCGTGCAGTGTTATCCGATGCCGGGAACGAATTTTCGATTAATTTTGTCGTGGATTCTCTGAAACATGAAACAAACGATCATTACCCTTCTGCTCGTTGCGGCCTGCCTGACGGCCTGCCGGGTACCCGACGACATCGTTCCTTCCACGCAGACCAGTGTAGGCGGCGGGGATGCCGGCGACATCGCGGGCTTCTTCCTGCTCAACGAAGGAAATATGGGCAGCAACAAGTGTACGCTCGACTATTACGATTATCAGAGCGGCATCTACATCAAGAACATTTTCGCCGAGCGCAACCCCGGTGTCGTCCAGGAACTGGGCGACGTGGGCAACGACCTGGCCATCTACGGCAGCAAGCTGTGGGCGGTAGTCAACTGCTCGAATCTCGTGGAAGTGATGGATGCGTCAACCGCCCGGCACATCGGCCAGATTTCGATTCCGAACTGCCGGTATATCGTCTTCAAGGACGGCTACGCCTATGTCAGTTCGTATGCGGGCCCCGTGGAAACGGATCCCAACTACCGGCTCGGCTATGTCGCCCGGATCGACACGACGACCCTTCAGGTGAAGGACACCTGCGTCGTGGGCTATCAGCCTGAAGAGATGGTCATCGTCGGCGACAAACTCTATGTGGCCAACTCCGGCGGCTATCGCGTGCCCGATTACGACCATACCGTTTCGGTCATCGACCTGAATTCCTTCAAGGAACTCACCAAGATCGACGTGGCCCCCAACCTTCACCGTATGGAACTCGACGCCTACGGCAACCTCTGGGTCTCCAGCCGCGGCGACTACTATGACGTACAGCCGATGGTCTTCATCATCAACACGGAAGCAGATTGCGTCATCGATCAGATGGATCTGCTCGCCTGTTCCGATATGACCCTCTGCGGCGACTCGCTCTATGTGTATAGCAACGCCTGGAACAACTTCACCCAGTCCAGCGATATCAGCTACGCCATCGTCGATGTCAAGGAGCGCCGGATCGTCACCCGCCACTTCATCACCGACGGAACGGAAGAATGGTTCCAGAATCCTTACGGCATCGCCGTCAACCCCAACACCCACGAAATCTTCGTGACCGACGCCCGCGACTACATCACGCCGGGCAAGGTCTATTGCTACTCGCCTGAAGGAAGGCTCAAATGGAGCGCGACCACCGGTGACATCCCATCCCGTATCGTATTTACCCATAATCCTTTACGATGAGACGAACCCGGACGGTTTCCTGCGCACTGCTGATGCTTCTGCTGCTGGCGCTTTCCGGCTGCGGGCCGCGCCAGGCCGCACACGAGCGCCAGGCCCTTTCCGCTGATACCGTCCGTTTTGCGCGGAATCTCCGCATCGAATACTTCGACGATTACGTATCGGTCCGCATCCGCGACCCGTGGGATACGCTTCGGCAGCGGCAGCACTATGTACTGATCGACCGCAATAAACCCCGGCCCGAAAAGCTGCCTGCCGACGGTACGCTTATCCGCATCCCCGTCGAAAAAGCCGTCATCTATACCTCCGTCCACACGGCCATCGCCGAACAGCTCGGCGCACTCGACAGGGTATGCGGCATCTGTGAGCCGGAGTACATCACATCGGCCGAAGTGCTCGGGCGAATTGCCGAAGGCCGTATCGCCGACCTGGGCGTGTCCACCTCACCCAATGTCGAGAAAATCATCGACATCGGCACCGAGATGATCATCGCCTCGCCTTTCGAGAACAGCGGCTACGGCTCCGCCGAGAAGCTCGGCATCCCCATCGTCGAGGCCGCCGATTATATGGAGAACCATCCGCTGGGACGCACGGAGTGGGTACTGTTCTACGGGCTGCTGCTGGGCAAGCGGGAAGAAGCCGAGCGCGTGTTCGACGCCACTGTCCGGCACTACGAAGAACTCAAGACGCTGGCCGCCGGCGCGGCGACCCGTCCTACCGTGCTGCTGGAACGCAAGTACGGCGCCTCCTGGGCCGTTCCTTCCGGCGGCAGCTATATCGGCGTGATGCACGCCGATGCCGGCGCCGACTATGTCTTCCGGGCATATCCCGGCGCCCGGAGCGTCCATCTCACCTTCGAGGAAGTCTATGACCGCGCCGGCGGCGTCGACTGCTGGTTTATGAAGTACGACACCCGCACACCATTGACTTACAAGCTCTTGCAGGAGGAATACGCCCCCTACGCCAATTTCCGTCCCTGGAAGGAACGGCGCATCTTCACCTGCAACACCATCACCTCGGCCTATTACGACGACATCACCCTGCATCCCGACCTGGTGCTTGAAGACCTGATCGCCCTCTATCATCCCGACCTGTTGCCTGGACACAAGCAGCGTTATTATTTCCCGATGGATGAGTAAGCAGGCACATCGTTGGATCTATCCGGCGCTTTTGCTGGCGCTCGTGACGCTGTTCTTCCTGGGACTGGTCCACGGGGCGGTGCGCATTCCGCTGCGCGACGTGCTGCAGATCCTTTTCGGATCGTACGAAGGCCGCGAAGCCTGGCGGCATATCGTGCTGGAATCGCGCCTGCCGCAGACCGTCACGGCCCTGCTCGCGGGCAGCTCGCTGGCCGTCAGCGGCCTGATGCTGCAGACGCTCTTCAAGAACCCGCTGGCCGGCCCGTCGATCCTGGGTATCAGCGACGGTGCCAACCTGGGTGTAGCCATCGCCATGATCTATTTCGGGGCAGCCAGTTACCTGACCACCATCGTGGCCGCCTTCATCGGCGCCGCCGTGGTGCTGCTGATCATCCTCGGCTTTTCCCGCAAGGTATCGAGCAACGTGATGCTGCTGATTATCGGTATCATGGTAGGCTATCTGGCCTCGTCGGTCATCTCGATCCTCAACTACCACGCCTCGGCCGACAAGGTTCACCAATATGTGATGTGGGGTATGGGCGACTTCAGCGGCGTGTCGCTGGGCAAACTTCCCTGGCTGGCGGGCTTCTCGCTGGCAGGACTGGCCGCCTCGCTGCTGCTCATCAAGCCGCTCAACGCGCTGCTGCTCGGCGAATCCTACGCCACGAACCTCGGCGTCAACGTCCGCCGCGCCCGGGTGCTGATCCTGATCTGCACCGGCGTGCTGACGGCCGTCGTCACAGCCTTCTGCGGTCCCATCTCCTTCATCGGCCTGGCCGTACCGCACATCGCGCGCCTGCTGCTGGGCAGCGCCAACCACCGGCACCTGCTGCCCGTCACCCTGCTGGCCGGATCCTGCATCGCCCTGCTCTGCAGCATCCTGACCGTGCTGCCGGGTTCAGGCAACCTGCTGCCGCTGAGCGCCATCACGCCCATCGTCGGCGCCCCGGTCATCATCTACGTCATCGTCAATCGCAAGAATATCCACTATTTCAACTGAGTTCCATGGAAAAACGCCCCGTCATCGAAACCCGCAGTCTCGGCATCGGCTACATCGGCCGGGGCGGACGGCACACGGTGCATCCGGGGCTGGACCTGCAACTCCTCCCGGGCGAACTGACCTGCCTGCTGGGCCGCAACGGCGCCGGTAAATCCACGCTTTTGAAAACGCTCTGCGGACTGCTGGCGCCCCTGGACGGAGAAGTGCGCATCGACGGCCGACCGCTGCGTGACTACTCGCCCGAACAGCTTTCCGCCCGCGTGGGCGTCGTGCTGACGGAGCGCACCCAGGCCGGCGGCATCAGCGTCTACGACCTGGTCTCATTGGGCCGCTATCCGCATACGGGCTTTTTCGGAACCCTGCGGGAGAAAGACCACGCCGCCGTCCGCGCCGCCCTGGAAGCGGTCGGCATCGCCCACAAGGCGGAAAACCACGTAGCGGAACTCAGCGACGGCGAACGCCAAAAAGCCTTCATCGCCAAAGCCCTGGCCCAGGAATGCCCCATCATCCTGCTCGACGAGCCTACGGCTTTCCTCGACGTCACCAGCCGCCTCGAGACCATGCTCTCGCTCCGCCGCCTGGCCCACGAAGCAGGTAAGGCCGTCCTCCTCTCCACCCACGACCTCGACACCGCCCTCCAGACCGCCGACCGACTCTGGCTCCTCCCCGCCATCTCCCCCGAAGGATCTGCCACTCCCAACAGCTCTGCCGCCTCTGATGGCTCCGCCTCTCCCCTGATCTGCGGCGCCCCCGACTCCCTCATCGCCGACGGCTCCCTCGAACGCTTCTTCGGAAACGACACCCTCCGCTTCGACCCCGTCACCCGCCGGCTCGTTGCCCGGCAGTAGACATCACTTTCAGAACCGGTCCGTAATCCCCTCCAGCGATCTGGAAAAACCGAGCGGGCAAGGTCTCATTTTATAGGCGGGACCTTGCCATTCAAAATCAGTGCACAGATACCTCTCGCCCAATAACCACGGGCAAGGTCTCGCCTATAAAATGAGACCTTGCCCGAATGCTTTAGAACAGGTAGCCTAACCGATAGATAAACGACGGAGATATCCCTTGTCCTATCGTCCATCGCGGACCGAACGCAAATTCATGAAACCAGTGTCTGGTCTCGCTGCGTCGGATGCCATAAAGTGGAGTAATCGTAAACTTGTTCTCTCCGATAAGGTATTGCGCTCTGACAGATATATAATCAGAAGAGTTATTATGTGTAGTCCTACCAAGGCGTACGCGTCGTCCCATACTTGTATAATACCTCGGTTCGAGCGTAACAACTGCATCCACATTTGTTTTCACGGTAAACCCCGAAAAGGAACTCCGATAGTCAAAACTATTGCTACTCATGCCAACCCGGCCTAGAATCGACCAATAATCAGCCAACGATTGTTCATACCCGTACTCCACCCCAAGAACAGTCACTGACAAGGAATGATAAGAATGAACAATCCCTTCACCTCGTTGACCATAGGCCACATTCGAGCAAAGGAAGAATGTAAAGAGTAAAAAGGCTGTGTTTATTCTCATACTAATAGGGTATTAATTCGCGGCATTGTTATGGAATCGGCCTCAGAAGGCGTTCTGAGGCCAATGAATTAAAACCTATCTGAAAACTCCTTCCCAAAAGCATCCTTGATTCGTATTTCAAAGCAGGGTCCGGGCTGAGCCAAATAGTTATCCTTATCTTCTGTTTTCAAACATAACAATAGAACGGGTGATGAGAAGTACAAGTCGCATAACATCAAGTCTCCATAATGGAAAGACGCAAGCGATTTCTCGACAGGATGTAATTTATAGAAGTAACGAATGGAAAACAAATCGTTAACAATCGAACCAGCTGGATGTTGGCTATCAAGGTTAATCAGCGAAGTTATCTCTATATTGTTAATCCGCAAGTCCAGCGCGCACCAATTATTCCGCAAATCGTCTGCAAAGTCTTGATACAAAACCCCTTGATAAAGAAGAGAAGTGTCAAGGTCTGCATAAAAAGCACGTCGCGAACTATCATCTTCGACACGAGAATAATAGGGAATGATAGCCATTGACTTGCTCTCAACGGTGATACTGTCAACCCCATACAAATGAGCATAACTTATTTCGACCGCCTGCTTTGTCTCTTGACACCCTCCACAAAAAAGGAAAGATAGCAGAAGAAAGAACAGAGAATAGTGTTTCATGTGATAGCGCTTCGCAAAAACTAGGCCTTATTGATACGTAGCACGATGGAATTGGTAGAAGTCTGAAACGCTATACGTTGTTGTTGATGTTCCTTTGTTATATTGGAAAACAACTAAATTATTCCAAGCGTTTCCGCTATTTCCGCTATTGGTTGATTTCGAATCATATTCAACGGCTTCCGTTTTTCTTAAACAGTCCGTCAGGAACCAGCCATTATAATCACCACCCCACCCCCAGTTACAATGAACATGAGTCTTGTTATCGGAAGTTGTTCTAATACCATCAATAACCCAATAATGGCTGTTCAAAGGATCTACAACAGTGTAGCCACACATTACAACAGGCTTATTATTATTCAGCATCGTTTGGATCGTTGATATTTGGGTACTTGTCAAGGATGTTGTGGTTGTTTTGGACACATTTGTATAACCCAAGTCTTCCATGCCGCTTTTGAAATTTGCTGGTAACACGCCGGTGCCGCCCCAGCTATCAAACGAGTTGTTCAATATATAATACAACCCTGATATTAACTTATATTGTGTTTTTTTATACGGAGAATCCTCAATAGGGTCGTCATATAATGTATGATTCGAATAGATATTCGAACTTATCATCGGCAAAAGAGCAATCATTTCCGCGACACTGAGGTTGGCTGGAATCTGATGGTAATTCATAAAGTAGTCAGACGGCTGGATATATAATTCATGGCCATCATCAAAAAAATACCAATAACCAGTGCCATCGTAGTAGTTCACTTTGGTATAATCAATCAATTTATAATCGACTCGTAATTTTGGATACTTATGGTATGCCACAATTGTTGCCAAAGCGACTGCCGCACAACCAGCAGTGACAAAAGAATGATTGTTTTTATGACAAAACGTTCTTATTTGTTCAAATTTTAAAGAAGGTGTTAATGGAAGTACTTGATTATAATAGGTTCCGCTTTTTGTCTCTTCTTCCTGGTCTTCTATAGATTGTCCAAAAAGAGCGCTTCGAATACAAAGAGACATCATCTGATCCGGACTAATGGATGATTCTTCACCTTCATCAAGTTCTCTTACAGATTCAAAAGTTGTATTCAATAATTTATCCCAAGTTGTTGCACCGGACTCCGTTAGGGCAATTATGGGATCACCCTCAGTATTTGCTCTAAGAACAGCAAAACCTGCACTATCCTCAAAATTGACAAGGTATGCTTCGGGGACAGGATGATCTTTTTGTGAAAAAGGACTGTAATATATCTCAACCGAACCCGTTTTTCTCTTTTCCTCGCTTTTCGTGTCTATGCATACTTCTGTCATGAAATTATCGAGAAGAGTAAGGGCCTCCTCAATAGTTCGAACATCGGTTGATTCTTCCTTCATGGGTAAGGTAAGATCCTCTTCTGTGCAGGGTTCAGATAAAGAACAGGAGGTTACTATTATCGAAAGAAAGAAAATGAATAAGAGTAGATAAAAAGTCTTGTGCTTCATGGTCAAAAGATTAATAAACAATAAATAAACCAGAATATTGTATAGTATTGTTGATATAAAACTCAATAGAATATAAACCAGTTCCGTGGGTTATGGGCAAGTAGACGGTTTCGGCAGATACAATGCTAAAAAAGGATGTTTGTCCAGTGTATAGATTGCTAAGTTGAACACTCACGCTTTCCATGGGAGAAAGAATATCGAGGCGGACACAGTTAAACGAAGATAAGTAGTGGGCCTCAAAAGGAATAACAACACCGGACCGACTATGGCTTTCACCGTTTGTATGATAAGGAGTTATGATGATTTCTTCTCCTACTTCTTCATCTTCATCGCCATTTTCAATCCTTGACGGCATTGCTGTCGATGGAATGGCTTGTAACAATGAAATCGTCATTGCAATTAGTAATCGGAGGCCTCTAAATAATTGTTTTTTCATCTTTGCTTTTTGTTTGATTTTTCTTCGCAAAGGTATGAGGAATATGGCGGGAAATGAGATTTGGAGGGGTGGGAAAAACTCTCAAATGAGAATCAAAATCGGCCCCAGAAGATAATCTGGGGCCGATTTGTAAACAAAAAACTATAATTTTAAAAAAACGGACGCAAAGTGCGTCATGAAGTTTCTTTCAGGAGAGCGAGGAAATCGTCTTGATGAGGGGTGGGATTTGTTTCGACTTCTTTTTTCAGTCTCCATTTCGTTTGATAGATGGCTTGTTCGTCAAGGTGAAGCAGCAGTGCAATAGTCTTGATCTTGAACCCGGCAAAGAGGAAACAGACAATCTGGTAGTACTGTTCCCGATGTTTTGGATGTTCAGTACGGAAATGCTCCATCGCATGGTCGAACAAGTCATTCACGCGCTGCTCCAAAGACGGGTAGCGATCACCTTCTATCCCGATTCTTTTCAGATACCCGCGAACTTCGCCACATACGACATTGGCTTGCGTTGAGCGCCCCTCCGTCTTGTAGTAGGTCGTGCACAAGTCGCTCAGTTCCTTGAAGTTTTCTTGTGAAAAATGGAAAAATTCTTGTTTGATGCGTTGTCGTTCAACATCCGAATCAATTGTCAGCTGCCGGATGGTCTTCTCGTTGGAATCGTTGATTTGTTGCAAATTCATCAAATCTTGAACGGTTTCCATCAGATTTTGATTCTGGCGACGGATCCGTTCACGATACTGCCTGAGAATGATCCAAACAATCGTTGCCGCTGTAATGAAAAGCAAGACGGACAGAAAGTTGAGCCATCGCCGCAAGCTGTTTTCTTTCTGCAATGCTTCGCTTTGGAGCGAAAAGAAATCTCGCTGGGCTTTGACCGTTGATTGCCGAAGAAGTTTCATTACGCCCTCGGTTTGCTCCTGCGACGATTTCTCCAATAGCTCGTAAGCGGTTCTATAATCATTGTTCAACCGTTCTATACGACTCTTCCAAATCTGATACACGTACTGATCCTTCAACCCCGCCCTCTCCATTAGTTGAAATATATGTTCGCTTTTTTGAATCTGACCGGTCCGATATAAGCAATATGCGTAGGCGCCCAAATGATTATAGTTATAGAAAACTTTTCCTTGAGAAAGAGACAACTCAAAAAGTTCAAGTGCTCTGTTGGCATCATCCTTATAGGCAATGGACAATAAGGCATAATCTGCAAGCATTGCAGCTTTTGTCTGAGGATTGAGGGATTCTACTTGTAGTAATGCTTTATAAATGGAATCTGCCTCGTGCAAATTGTTCAAATTTTTATGTAATTGTGCAATTCTGTACAGACTTGCATTTGCCAGCAAAGTGTCTTTTGCCAACAATCCATATCGATATGCCTCCTCGGAATATGGCAACGCCTCTTCATAAAGGTATGTGCCGTTATAAGTGTCAGAAATGGCCTGATTGATCAGGGCCTTGAACCTGTTGTCGTCCAGATTGGCAGCATATTCCTTGGCGCGGGTGAAAGAAATGATAGCTTCATCATAGTGACGGGCGTTATATTGGATTCGACCCAGGTAATAGTGAGGTTTAGCACGCCGGGACACGGGTTTACGCCGATCGTAATAGCGGACCGCAGGCATCACGACTTCGACATCTGTCGTATCGATCCAGCTTTTGTCGAGGGCCATTGCGTGGAGCAACGCGAAATCAGCGCGAAGTTTGGCCGTATTGAGATCGGTGCTGTCAATGGCTTGAAGCCGGGCCAGCGCTTCTTCCGGCTGGTCTGTCAGCAGGGATTCGGCCGTGGTCAGCGTCGTGCGCGCGCTATGGTTTTCACATCCTGTCAGAAGAACCGACAGGAGGAGGGTTACAAAGAAGCCGGCCCTGAAGGGAGCCGGCTTCTCAACTTGAAGCTCTCTCACTGTAAGTAATCTCCTAGTTGTTTTCTCCGTCGGTCGGAAGGGCGCTGGGGATTTCCGGGATGCCTTCCACGGGAACCGTCTGTTCGATCTGGTTCTTGATGTTGGAGTGGCGGCTGCTGCGCTCGGGAATCACGAAGGTGGCTACGACGCTCAGGACGATGATGGCGATGGCCAGGGTCCAGGTCGCTTTCTCGAGGAAGTCGGCAGTCTGACGGACGCCGAAGGTCTGGTTGCCGGCTGCGAAGTTGGCGGCCAGTCCGCCTCCCTTGGAGTTCTGGAGAAGGACGACGATGGTCAGGAGAATACTCGCAATCACGATGATGACGGAGAGTGCGATATACAATGCTTGCATGGGTCTTATTGTTTTTTTTCTTTTACTTTTTCGATAAGAGTCGCAAAATAAGCACTTTTTTCTGGAAATAGCAAAATTAGTTTCTTGTAAATGTCTATGGATCGTTGATAAAGCTCCTGTTCAGCGTAGATCCGGGCCAGCGTTTCGCTGACCAGCGTCTTGTCGGCGTCCACCTCTTCGGCCACGGCCGGGGCGTATTCCACGCTGCCAGCACGGGCGCCGAAGACCGGCGTGGTGACGGAAAAGCCTTCCTGTTCCAGCCGCTCGAAATCTTCCTTGCCGAAATAATCGCCCCCAACCACATAGTACTGGGGACGCGCCGGACGGGCCGCCACGGGCTCTTCCGCCACGGGAACCTTGCCCGTAAGCAGACGGAACACCTCGTCGCGGGAGAGAAAGAAGATGGCATCGCGGCCGACGGCACGGCGGAGCGCTGCTTCGTCACCGCCCTGCCGGGCGATCGCCTCGCGACGCGCCACGGTAAACCACGGGTGGTCTTCCAGCAGCTGCTGCAGTTCGGTGGATGTGATCCGGCTCAGGTCTACCATTGTGCGACGGTTGCGTTGAAGATGTCTTCGGCCAGTTTCTTGACGATGGTCTCGCAGAGCTGTCCCTCCACCATGTCGAGGGGATTGTTGGAATCGTAGTCTTCGTAGGAGGCGAAAGACTGCTCCAGGTTGTCCTCCTCGTGGAGCTTGTTCTCGAAATGGACCTTGCAGGTGACGGTCAGGCGGTTCATGGCGGCCACTTCATCGGCCGTCACGGCCGTGGCCCGCACGTCGTAGGAGTCGATCGACACTTCCAGGACCAGATGTCCATCCTCTTCGTCGACCACCTGCTCCAGTTTGGTGAGTTTGCGGAATTTGTCGTTGAGCTCCTCGGTCAGCTGGTTGGCCAGGGCCGGGTTGACCTTGGTCGCCTTGTTGACCACCGGCTTGATGCAGATGGTTTTCACATCAGCCTGGATCGAGGTGCCGCTGAAGGTATAGATGCCGCAGCCTCCGGTCAGGGCGAAGACTGCCGTCAGGATGAGCAGGATGCGGGAGAGCCGTTTCATTGGATGCCGAGTTCTTTGATTTTGCGGTAAAGGGTGCGTTCCGAGATGCCGAGTTCTTCGGCGGCGGGCTTGCGGCGGCCGCCGTGCCGTTCCAGCGCCTTGCGGATGAGCTCCGCGCTGACGTCGTGGATCGAGGCGGGAGCGTCCTGCACGGGATAGTTCTCTTCGTGCGGGACGGCGCTGTGGACGTCTTCCGGGCTGATCAGCAGATGACCCGACTGCTGCGGTTCAGCTTCATCCCTTTCGTCCGGCAGCTGTTCCAGCTGTGCCTTGATCTGGTCGATGTCGCGCCGGAGCTGGTAGAGGATCTTGAAGATGATGTCGCGGTCGCTCAGGTAGTCGTTTCCGGCCTCGCCGGTCCGCACGGGGAGGTTCGAGGCGCCTTCGGAAGGAAGGTAGCGCGAGAGCACTTCGGCCGTGATGGTCCGGTTGGTCTCCAGCACGGAGATGCGGTTGGCCACGCTCTGCAGCTGGCGGATGTTGCCCGGCCAGCGGTAGGAGCGGAGCAGCTCCTGCGCCTCGGGCGTCAGCCGGACGGCCGGGACCATGTTCTTGTCGGCGAAATCCAGGGCGAACTTGCGGAACAGCAGGTTGATGTCGCCCTTGCGCTCGCGCAGGGGCGGGATGGTGATCGGGACGGTGCAGAGCCGGTAGTAGAGGTCTTCGCGGAATTTGCCGTCGCGGATGGCGTTCAGGAGATTGACGTTGGTGGCGGCGACCACGCGCACGTCGGTCTTCTGCACTTTGGCCGAACCGACCTTGATGAATTCGCCTGTCTGCAGGACGCGGAGCAGACGCACCTGGGTGGAGAGCGGAAGTTCCGCCACTTCGTCGAGGAAGAGCGTGCCGCCGTCGGCTTCTTCGAAATAGCCTTTGCGCGTCTCGATGGCGCCGGTGAAGGAGCCCTTCTCGTGTCCGAACAGTTCGGAATCGATGGTCCCTTCGGGGATGCCGCCGCAGTTCAGGGCGAGGTATGCTTTATGTTTGCGCGCGCTGTTCTGATGGATGATCTGCGGAATGACCTCCTTGCCCGTACCACTCTCACCCGTGACCAGGACAGACAGGTTGGTAGGGGCCACCTGGCGGGCGATTTCGAGGGCACGGTCGAGCTCGGGGTCGTTTCCGATGATGCCGAAGCGCTGCTTGATCTGATTCAAATCCATATTTGCAAAGTTAGGAAAAAAAGCATACATTTGTATGATAAACCACAAAGGAAGACATACCGATAAAAATTCACAAATAAAGACGTTTTTATGAAAAAATTAGTTTCCAACCTGCTGCTCATCGCAGTCATCGCTTTTGGGATGGCGTCCTGCACCAACGCCCAGAAGATGATCGACGCTGCCGACCAGATCGACATCAAGTGCAATCCGGAAGTGCTTGAGGTCATCGCCGGCAACATCGACGCAACCGTATCCGTGACCTTCCCGCCGGAGTACTTCCTCCCGAAGGCCACGCTCGAGGTGACCCCCGTGCTCCTCTATGTCGGCGGTGAAGCCGTCGGCAAGCCGTTCGTCTATCAGGGCGAGAAAGTCACCGACAACTTCAAGACCGTCACCAAGGCCGGTGCCACCATCACCGAGAAAGTCCATTTCGACTATGTCCCGGGTATGGAGAAATCCGAACTGGTAGGCCGCGCGAAGGTCTATTATAAAGGTGCGGAATTCGTGTATCCCGCCGACATCAAGATCGCCGACGGTGCCAACACCACCTATATGCTGGCCGACACCGAGGGCAGCTACCACTACATGGCCGACGGCTATCAGGAAGTGATCCCCGAGACCGCCGAAGCCCAGATCATGTATCTGATCAACAGCTCCGACGTCCGCAATTCCGAGCTCCGCAGCAACGACGTGAAAGACTTCCAGGAAGCCCTCAAGGCCCTGGCCGCCGACGAGCGCCGTGAAGTCAAGGGCACCGAGATCGTGGCTTACGCTTCCCCGGATGGCCCCGAAGCCCTCAACAACAAGCTCTCCGCCAACCGTGAGAAGAGCGCCAACAAGGCCTTCAACACCATCACCAAGAAACTCGACGCCGGCAACGTGACCTCCCGTACGATCGGTGAGGACTGGGAAGGCTTCCAGGAACTGGTGAACAACTCCAACATCGAAGACAAGGAGCTGATCCTCCGCGTCCTGTCGATGTACAGCGACCCGAACGTCCGCGAGCGTGAGATCAAGAACATGTCCGCTGTCTATTCGGCCCTGAAGACCAATATCCTCCCGCAGCTGCGCCGCGCCCGCTTCATCACCAACGTGGAGTACACCAATTACACCGCTGAAGAACTGGCCGACCTCGTGGACAACAACATCGACGTGCTCGACGAGCCCGCTCTCCTGAGAGCCGCTGCCAACGCCAAGGACATCGACAGCAAGATCGCCATCTACAAGCAGGCTGTCAAGAAGTACGGCACCGACAAGGCCAAGTACAACCTCGGTGTGGCTTACCTCGACAAGGGTGACAACAAGGCTGCCAAGGATGCCTTCGACAAGATGGAGAAGAAGGAAGGCAACTGCTACGACAACGTGATGGGCGTTCTCGCCATGCGTGACGGCAAGCTCGACGAAGCCGCCAAGTGGTTTGCCAAGGTTACCTGCAAGCACGGCAAGATCAACCAGGGTACGCTCGACATCCTCAACGGCAAGTACAACGACGCCGTCACCAAGCTCGCCGGCTCGGGTACGCACAACGAGACCATCGCCTACCTCCTGACCGACCAGCTCGACAAGGCCTCCGCAACGATCAAGGGCAACTGCCCGAAGTGCAACTACAAGAAGGCCATCATCGCTGCCCGCAAGGGTGATGTGAACGCTTACAACGCCGCCATGGAAATCGTCAAGAAGAACGAAAAACTGGCCGACCGCGCCAGCAAGGACGTCGAATTCCTGAAGTTCAGATAACAAAAACATTTTTGTTACAAAAATTGACCGGTTGTCGTATCAACCGGTCTTTTTTTGTTTAACTTTGTATGACGGATTTCCCGAAAACCGAACACATCACCTCATAATGCGCTCACGCGCAAATGTTTATGGAATATACTGACCTTTACATCATCAAAAGGGACGGCAAGCGTGCCCCTTTCTCTCTTGAAAAGATCAAGAATGCGATCCGCAAAGCTTTCCTCGCCTCCGGCAGCTTTGCGACCGAAGAAACCCTGACCAACATCCTCAGCCGCGTCCACATCTCCAACGGGATGCATGTGGAAGAAATCCAGAACCAGGTGGAGATCTCGCTCATGAGCGAGCGCTACTTCGCCGTGGCGAAAGCCTACATGCTCTACCGGCAGCACCACACCGAAGACCGTGAGGTGCGCGACCGTCTGAATTTCCTGATCGACTACTGCTCGGCCTCCAACCCTGCCACCGGCAGCAAGTACGACGCCAACGCCAACGTCGAGAAGAAGAACATCGCCACCCTGATCGGCGAGCTCCCCAAGGCCAGCTTCATCCGCCTGAACCGCCGCCTGCTCACCGACCGCATCCGCGAGATGTACGGCAAGGAACTTTCCGACCGCTACCTCGAGCTGCTCAACAAGCACTTCATCTACAAGAACGACGAGACCAGCCTGGCCAACTACTGCGCCAGCATCACCATGTACCCCTGGCTCCTGCAGGGCACCATTCCGGTCGGCGGCAACTCTACGCCCGCCAAGAACCTGAAGAGCTTCTGCGGCGGCTTCGTCAACCTGGTCTTCATCGTCTCGAGCATGCTGAGCGGCGCCTGCGCCACCCCTGAGTTCCTGATGTACATGAACTATTTCATCGAGCAGGAGTTCGGCGAGGATTACTACCTGCGGGCCGACGAGGTCGTGGATCTTTCCAAGAAGCACCGCAGCATCGACAAGGTCATCACCGACTGCTTCGAGCAGATCGTCTATTCCATCAACCAGCCTACCGGCGCGCGCAACTTCCAGTCCGTGTTCTGGAACATCTCCTACTACGACCGCTACTACTTCGAGAGCATCTTCGGCGACTTCCGTTTCCCCGACGGCAGCCGTCCGCACTGGGATTCCCTCAACTGGCTCCAGAAGCGCTTCATGGTCTGGTTCAACGCCGAGCGCACGAAGACCATCCTTACCTTCCCGGTCGAGACGATGGCCCTCCTGACCGAAAACGGCGACGCCAAGGATCCCGAATACGCCGACTGGACCGCCAAGATGTACAGTGAAGGCCACAGCTTCTTCACCTACATGAGCGACAACGCCGACTCCCTGGCCTCCTGCTGCCGCTTGCGCAACGAGATCCAGGACAACGGCTTCAGCTACACCCTCGGCGCCGGCGGCGTGAGCACCGGCAGCAAGAGCGTGCTGACCATCAACCTCAACCGCTGCGTCCAGTACGCCTTCAAGAAGGGCATCCCGTACCTCGAATACCTGGAAGACGTGGTGGACCTCATGCACAAGGTGCAGCTGGCCTACAACGAGAACCTGCGCGACCTCATGGAGAAGGGCATGCTCCCGCTCTTCGACGCCGGCTTCATCAACATCGGCCGCCAGTACCTGACCATCGGCGTGAACGGCCTGGTGGAAGCCGCCGAGTTCATGGGCATCAAGATCACCGACAACCCCGACTACGTGGCCTTCGTCCAAGGCGTCCTCGGCATGATCGAGCGCCTCAACAAGAAGTACCGCACCAAGGACGTGATGTTCAACTGCGAGATGATCCCCGCCGAAAACGTGGGCGTCAAGCACGCGAAATGGGACCGCGAAGACGGCTACATCGTCCCCCGCGACTGCTACAACAGCTACTTCTACATCGTGGAAGACCCGAACCTCAACATCCTTGACAAGTTCCGTCTCCACGGCAGCAAGTACATCGAACACCTGACGGGCGGCAGCGCGCTCCACATGAACCTGGAGGAGCACCTGAGCCAGAGCCAGTACCGCCAGCTGCTCCGCGTCGCGGCCAAGGAAGGATGCAACTACTTCACCTTCAACATCCCCAACACCATCTGCAACACCTGCGGACACATCGACAAGCGCTACCTGCACGAGTGCCCGAAGTGCGGCAGCCACGACGTGGACTACGCCACCCGCATCATCGGCTACATGAAACGCGTCAGCAGCTTCTCGCAGCCGCGCCAGAAGGAGGCCGCCCGCCGCTTCTATTACAACATCAACCGGCCGGCACCCCAGCCGCTGGAGCCCGAGCCGGTCGCGGAGCCCGTGGCCCAGGATGCTTAAGGTTTACAACTACGACATCGTATTCCAGGAGATACCCGATGAGGTGACGCTGGCCGTCAACCTCACCGGGTGTCCCGTTCATTGCCCCGGCTGTCACAGCCCGCACCTGTGGGAAGACATCGGCATACCGCTCGACGAAACGCTGCTCAAGCGCATCTATCGGGAATATGCCGGCGAGGTGACCTGCATCTGCCTGATGGGCGGCGACGCCGATCCGGCCGCCGTAGAAGGAATCTGTGCCTATATCAAGCAGGAGATGGGGCTGCGCAGCGCCTGGTGGTCCGGCCGCGACTACCTTCCCTCAGCCGACGCCCTCTGCCACTACGATTACATCAAGACCGGCCCCTACATCGCTTCCCTCGGCGGCCTCAAAAGCCGTACAACCAACCAGCGCCTCTACCGTGTGACGGGAGAGACGCTGGAAGACATCACGTCGCGATTCTGGAAATGAGGCCCGGTCGGGTCAGGTCCAGATCTCGGCGTTGAAGAAACCCATGATGGTCAGGACGATGAAGACTACCAGGGCGATGACCCAGAGCAGGAAGATCACAAGGCCGGGACGCCAGGAGGGGGACTTCAGATTGAAGACCATCATGATTCCGCCGTACACCATGCCCAGCATCGGGAGGAAGTAGATCAGGAGCAAGACGATCTTGTAGGCCACCGATCCCAGCATAGGCAGCACTGACGGTGCGCTCTCGGCAATTTCATCATACACGTCCTTGAGCATATTCCAGTCGAAGAGACGGTAGCCGAAAATGGCGGCGATGCCGAAGGTCAGGCCACTCACGCCGATAATCAGCAGCAGACAACCGATGAGCACGCGCAGCACGCGGCCCAGGTCGCTGCCGACCGGCTGGCTTCCGGCAGGCGGATTGGTGACGCCCATCTCCCAGCGCTGCTTCACGGTCCTGGCCTCGGGCATCGCAATCCAGAGGATGATATAGAGGATCGGCATCCAGGAGCCGATGTTCCAACCGAAGACCCAGCCGCCGTGGCCGACGTGCCAGCTGAGCGCGCCCGTGAGCATCCATAAGCCGATGAAGATGATGCGGACCAGGACCACGTCACACTTGAAGTACGCCGACAGGCCGCTGCAGACGCCGCCCAGGATCTTGTTGGTCGGATCGCGGTAAAAGCGTTTCCTCTCTTTCGGCTTGGCGGAAGCTTCGTCTACGAAAGATTTCGGCTGCGGGTCGTCTTCCGATTCAATGGCAGAGGGTTTGCCGAGGGTGGCGATGATGTCCTCCACTTCCGCGACCGAAGCCACGCCGTCGTCGGCGCATTTTTCGTAGAGCAGTTCGGCCATCCGTTCCTCGATGCCTTCCATGATTTCCGTACCGCCTTCGCGGGCAGCATAGTACTCGTTCAGTTCGTCGAGATATTGCTTGACGATGTTGTAGGCCTCCACTTCCAGGGTGAAGGCGTATCCGCCGATACTTACTTTCTGTACTTCCGTCATTGCTTCAAGGTTTTAATGGTGTCTACCAAATCGTTCCACGAGGAGTCCATCTCCTGCAGAAGCCTCCTGCCATCCTCGCTGATGCAATAGTATTTCCGCGGAGGTCCCTGCGGGGACTCCTCCCAGCGGTATGCCAGGGATCCCTGGTTCTTCAGGCGGATGAGCAGCGGATAAAGGGTACCTTCCACCACGATCATGTTGGCGCCCTTGAGCTCCTCGATGATCGACGAGGCGTAAGCTTCCCGCTTGTCCAGGATGCTCAGGATGCAATACTCCAGCACCCCTTTCCGCATCTGCGACCGTACGTTCTCAGTGTTGATTTCCATCTTGTTATCGTTTTGAACTGTCGGTGAATTTTGCCAGGTTCTCGGCCGTTGTCTCCCAGCCGCGGAGTTCGCACTTCTGTGCGGGGGTCACAGCCTTCGGTGCTACGATCCAGATGATCAGATAGAGCCAGAATCCGAAGCTGCCGCAGATCAGCAGGGCGATGAAAATGATGCGGATCAAGGTCACATCGATGTCGAAATAGGCCGCGAGGCCGCTGCAGACACCGCCCAGTTTGCGGGATTCTACATCCAGATACAGTTTTTTGACAGGGTTCATGGTTTGTTCCTCCTTATTGTCGTTATATTCTTCAAATTCGGGTTTGCCGTCGGGCATGCCCAGTTGCTGCGTGATACGGTTCACAAGGGCCAGGCTCACGGATTGCTGGCTGGAACCGAGATTCGAGAGCAGAAGCTCCGCGATGCGGGCTTCGATTTCGTCCATCACCTCTTCGCCCTGCCCGCCCGTGAGCCGCGAACGGAACGTTTCGAGGTATTTCTGCAAGCGTGCATGTGCATCTTCATCGATAATGAAGCTCTTGCCGCCGATGCCGATGTTGAGGGTCTTTTTCATAGGATTATAGCTGTATGTCTTTTCCGCGATAAAAATCAATCAGTGCAGCCTGGTACAGGGCCTCGCAGCGTGCCTGTGCGAGGTCGGAAGCGGCTTTCAGGTACTGGTTCTTCGATTCGTTGAACTGCGTGATGGTAGCCTTGCCGTTCTCGTACTTGGCCTGCATCAGGGAAAGGCTCTGGGAGGCGGCCGCCTCGGCCTCGACGCTGCTTTCGAACTTGGTCCGGGCAGCCACGGCATTGTACCAGGCCTGCTGGATTTCCTTGAAGAGCTTTTTCTTGGCCTGGTCGAGCTGCAGCTGCTGCGTCGAGTAGTTGAGCCTTGCGGTCCGTACCTGGTTGCGGTTGTTCATCCGCGAGAAGATGGGCACGCTGAGCGTTACTCCCACATATTGGCTGAAATTGTTGCTCAGCTGTGTCCAGAAGTCGGCACTGGGATAACCCGAGCTGGTATAGTAGTTCGTACCCAGGCCTCCGTTGAGCGAAAGGGTCGGGAGATAACCGCCTTTTGCATACGCAATGTTGCGCGACGCATAGGCGAGCCGGGTCTCTTCAGCCTGGATGGCAGGCTTGATGCCGACCGCTTCCGCATAGATATCTTCGGGGCTGATGAGCGGCAGCACTGGATCCCGGAGTGCCGGAATCGCCACCATAAAGCCTTCGGGCGAATGAAGCTCCAGCAGTTGGGCCAGGTCCAGCCGCGCCAGCTGCAGGCTGTTGGCGGCCTGCACGGCGGTCAGCCGGCTCTGGGCGAGTGTGGCCTTCTGGGCCGCAAGATCGGCCGGAGCGGCCTTCCCATTGTGGATCATCGCATCGAGGCGCTCCACCTGCAGCGAGTCGATTCCTACCTGACGTTCAGCCACTTCCAGAATCTCCTGCTTATAAACGATCTGGATATAGGCCTGGGCCACCGCGATGCGGATGTCATCGCGCGCTTTCTCCAGGTCCTGCGTGGCAGCCTCCAGGTTCAGCTTGCTCAGGGCGATGTTGTTCTGGTGGCGCATACCGTTGAACAGGACCATGTCGGCACCCAGACTGAAACCCGTGTTGGTGGTATTCGTGTTGGCGTAGGTATTGTCGGCGGTCAGGCCGCGCCCGAACGAAAAGTTCTGGGAAGCGTTGGCCGACACGCCGGGCAGACGGCTGGCACGGGCCGTGCTGAGCGCGACTTCGCGCTGCTGGACCTGCAGGGCGCTCTGCTGCACGGTGAGGCTGTGCTCCAGTGCGTAGGCGATGCACTCCGAGAGGGTCCAGGGAGAGCCTCCCAGCGGCTGGGCAGCTGCCTGCTGTCCGGTAAGACCGGGCAGGATGGCGGTCAGCCCGAGCAGGACGAATAGGATCTTTTTCATATTACTTCTCCTCGATAATCTGGTTGCCGCGGACAATGTCGCCTTCCTGGAGACCGTCCTTGATCTCGATGTTGATGCCGTCGCTCACACCCGTGGTCACGGCCGTGCGGACAAAAGTGCCATCAGCACCTTTCTTGTAAACGAAGGTCGAGTCGCCGGAGAATTCCAGGGCGCTCTCCGACACGGAAAGCACCTGCTCGACCCGCTGCAGCACGATCTCCGCGTTGGCGCTGTAACCCGAGCGGATCTTCCGGGCCGGATCGGCCTTGACAGCGGCCTTGATCTCGAACTGGTTGGCACCGTTGCTTTCCACAGCCTTGGGCGAGATGTACTCGAGCGTAGCGTCGAACGAATAGTCCTGCAGGGCGCCGATACTGATGAGCACGGGCATTCCTTCTTCAAGCGCGCCGACCTCGGTTTCGTCGATATGGCCGTCGAAGATCAGGTCGTTCATGTTCGCCACGGTGGCCACGGTCGTACCGTCGTTCATCGTATTGGCCTGGATTACGGAGTTGCCCACCTTCACGGGGATGTCGAGAATCAGGCCGGTGATGGTCGAGCGGACCAGCGTGGAGCTCGACTTGGCGTTCGACTTCGATACGCCGTCACGCACCACTTCCAGGGCTTCCTGCGCGGCGGCACGCTCTTCCTTGGCCTGGTTGAGCTGCTGCTCCACCTTGTCGTATTCCTCGGCGCTGACCAGGTCCTTTTCGTAAAGCGCCTTCTCACGGTCGAGGTTGGTCTGGGCCTGCTTGAGATTGATCTCGGCCAGACGCACGCGGCTCTGCGCGGCGCTCAGGGAGTTCATGTCGGGAATCACCGTCAGTTTGGCGATGACCTCGCCGCGTTCCACCTGCTGCCCGGCTTCCTTGTAGAGCTCAGCGATGATGCCGTTGATCTGCGGCTTGACGTTCACTTCGTTGCGCGGTTCAATCTTGCCCGTCACCACGGTTGTCCGCTGGATGTCCCCTTTCCCCACGGTGAGTTCGTGATAGACCGCTTCCTTCGGTTTGGACTTCACGAAGAGGAAGATGAACGTGCCCAGGAACACGATGGCGACCAGGGCGACCAGCAAGTACTTCAGAAACTTTTTCATATTGTCGTTTATTATATTGTTCTTCAATCCGTCATTCATCGCGCATGGCATCGACCGGTTTGATCTTCATGGCCCGCAGGGCAGGAGCCAGGCCCGCCAGCACGCCCAGCACGCTGAGCAGGAGGGCCGCCAGGATGGCCGTCCAGAAACTGATCTGGAACGCGGCCTGGTGCTTGGTGAGGGCCTCCACCACATTGAGGATCAGCACCGAGAACACGATGCCCGCACTGCCGGCGGCCAGGGTCAGGGCCACGCTCTCCCAGATGATCTGCGAGAGGATGTCGCGCGGCACGGCGCCGATGGCCCGGCGGATGCCGATCTCCACGGTCCGCTCGCGCACCGTCACCATCATGATGTTGCTCACGCCCACCGCGCCGGCCAGCAGCGTACCGATGCCCACCAGCCAGATCAGGAAGTTCACGCCGCGGAACAGGTTATCCACAATGCTGAATATCTGTTCGGTATTGAGCACCATCACCGCCTGGTCGTCGGTCGGGTCGAAAAGATGCTCGCGCGACAGGATGCTGCGGATACGGCCTTCCAGCGTACTCATCTTCACGCCTTTCTTGCCGGTCATGCAGATGATGTCGACATTGTTGCCGCGCTTGTAGAGTTGGGCTGCCACCGAGAAAGGCATCATGACAGACTCGGAAGCACTGCCGTTGATGCTGATGTTGCCGCTCGAATAGTCCACGCCGATAATCCGCAGGAATACAGAGCCCACCTGGATGTAGCGGCCGCACGGGTCGTCGCCTTCCGGGAAGAGATCGTTGTAAACCCGTTTGCCGATGACGCAGACCTTGCGCTCCTGCTCCACGTCCGCATCGCTGATGGTGCGGCCGTATTTGAGCAGCGGTGCCTCTACTTTATGATAGTCGCCGGAAATACCCTTGATGGAAACCGACGAGGAGTTCCCTTTATACGTGGCCGTCTGACCCCAGTTGCTCACCTGCGGTGCCACTACGTCGAGTTCGGGCATCAGCGTGCGGAGCCGTTCGACGTCCTTGCGGTCGAGCTGCCAGTAACGGCCTTCCTTCATTCCCTTCCAGGGCTTGGAAGTATTCGAGGAGACGATGACGATCGTATTGGTGGCGAATCCCTCGAAATTCATCGAGAGCATCTGCTTGAGTCCGTTTCCGCCGCCGACCAGGAACAGGAGCATGAACAGGCCCCAGAAGATACCGAAACCGGTCAGGATCGTGCGGCGCTTGTTGCGGAACAGCGAATCACCGATCTCGCGCAGGGTATCGAAGTCAAAACGGTGTCTCATCTTATTCGGCCCTCAATGCTTCAATGGGTTTGACTTTGGCGGCCTGGCGGGCCGGGAAGATGCCGGCAATCGTGCCGGCCACGATCAGGACGACGGTCGCGCCGATCGCCGTACCGATGCCGACCGTCGGGTTGTCGAGCATCTTGATGCTCTCACCGAACATTTCCACCTTCGACTGGCCGACCGTGGCGTCCAGGATCTCGCAGGCTACCATGCCCAACAGCATGCCTATGTAGCCGAAGAATGCGGTAATCAGCACGCTTTCGGTGACGATCAGTTTCAAAATGTTACCCGGCTTAGCGCCCAGCGCCTTGCGGATGCCGAATTCGTGGGTACGCTCCTTGACGGTGATCAGCATGATGTTGCTCACGCCCACGATGCCGCTCACCAGCGTGAAGAGGCCGATGATCCAGAGCGCCGTCATCAGGATGCCCGTGCCTTTTTCCATCTGCAGGTACTGCGAGAAACGGTTCCAGATCGGGACCGCCCGTTTGTCGTCAGGAGCGGCGCGATGGGCCGTGTTGAAGGCAGTGCGTACCTGGTTCTCGAATGCTTCGCTTTCCGCCTCGGTCTTTATGCCGTGGAACGAGAAGGTGATGGCGTCCACTTCGTCGCTTAGTCCGAAGATGGATTTGACCGTCGTATAAGGTACGTACAGCTCGCGGTCGTCCGTATTTTCTTCGCCGTGCCGCACGCCTATAATGGTGAACGAAAGGTTTCCTACCTTGACTTTATCCCCGACCAGCCGGTCGTAGTCCGTACCGCCCGCGAGGAAGTTCTTGGCGTGCAGGTGGGTGATGATGATGACTTTGCGTTTGTCCTGAATATCTTTGTCATTGATGAAACGGCCGGCGACCATCTTTACCCGGTTCATTTCGGCGTCCCCTGGAAATGTTGCGTTGAGCGAGACGTTGTTGAAATAACGGCGTCCATAGGTCATGGTATAACCGCTCCGGACAAGCGTCTCCGATATGAAGTCCACCTTCTCCGAGAAAGGAGGTTGCCGGAGCAGGTCTGCATCCTTGTCCGTAATCCGGATGCGACGATCCTGCTTCAAGCCGTCATACGCCTTGGACGTATAGCCGCCGTACACCTTCATCGTATTGGAGGCGAAATTGTCGCTGTCATTCATGAAGGCATTGAGCAGGCCGTTGCCGGCGCCCAGCAGCACGATCAGCATGAAGATGCCCCACGCCACGGCCAGGCCGGTCAGGCAGGTACGCATCTTGTTGCGCCGCAGTGACTCCCAGATTTCTTGCAGAAGGTCTCTCATCGCCGGAAAAATTATTTCATGATGGTCGTTGTGCCGAACACGGAGCTATGGTGCTGGCGGTTGTCTTCAATCTTCTCGATCAGACCGTCTTTGATGTGGACGATCTTGTCGGCACAGTTGGCCACACCGCTCTCGTGGGTGACCACGATGATGGTCACGCCATCTTCGCGGTTGAGCCGGGTCAGGAGTTCCATCACCTCGACCGAGGTCTTCGAATCCAGGGCGCCGGTCGGTTCGTCGGCCAGGATGATCTCAGGATGCGTGATCAGGGCACGGGCGATCGCCACGCGCTGTTTCTGGCCACCCGACATCTCGTTGGGATAGTGGGATGCCCAGTCCGTAAGGCCCATCTTCTCGAGGTAGGCCATCGCCGCCTCACGACGGCGATGGCGGTTGACCCCTTGATAGAACAGCGGAAGTTCCACATTTTCCACGGCGGTCTTGAAACCGATCAGGTTGAAGCTCTGGAACACGAAACCGATCATCTGGTTGCGATAGGTGGCACCTTCGCGTTCGGTCAGGTTCTTGATGAGCTTGCCTGCCAGATGGTATTCTCCCTCGTCATAGTTGTCGAGGATGCCCAGGATGTTGAGCAGCGTCGATTTCCCCGAGCCGGATGCACCCATGATCGAGACGAATTCTCCCTTTTCGATCGACAGGTCGATCCCTTTGAGTACGTGGAGCGGCTGCCCGTTGTCGTAGGTCTTGTGGACTCCCTTCAGTTCAATTAACATACAGTGCTTATTTTGACACTGCAAAGATATATAAAAAATTTGGTACCTTGTATCACAAAGTACCAAAAATTTAAAAATATTTTTTATACCTATATATAATACGGCACAAGCAACTGGGCGGGAAAATATGTCAGTCGAGCTTCAGGACGGCCATGAAGGCGGATTGGGGCACTTCCACCTGGCCGATCTGGCGCATGCGCTTCTTGCCTTGCTTCTGCTTTTCGAGGAGTTTGCGCTTGCGGGTGATGTCGCCGCCGTAGCATTTGGCGGTGACGTCTTTGCGAACCTGGCGGACCGTTTCGCGGGCGATGATCTTGGCGCCGATGGCGGCCTGGATGGCGATGTCGAACTGCTGGCGGGGGATCAATTCCTTGAGTTTTTCGCAGATCTTGCGGCCGAATTCGTAGGCGTGGTCTTGGTGGATGAGCGTCGAGAGGGCGTCGGCGGGCTCGCCGTTGAGCAGGATGTCGAGTTTGACGAGCTTCGCGGGGCGGAAGCCGATGACGTGGTAGTCGAAGGAAGCGTAGCCCTTGGAGATGCTCTTGAGCTTGTCGTAGAAGTCGAACACGATTTCGGAGAGGGGCATCTCGTAGGTGAGTTCCACGCGGTCGGCGGTCAGGTAGTGCTCGCTCTTGAGGATGCCGCGCTTGTCGAGGCAGAGCTTCATGATGGGGCCGTAGAACTCGCTCTTGCTGATGACCTGGGCCTGGATGAAAGGCTCTTCGATGTGGTCGATCAGCGTGGGGGCGGGCAGGCCGGAAGGATTGTGTACGTCCACGACCTGGCCTTGCGTCGTATAGACTTTATAGGAGACGTTGGGGACTGTGGTCACCACGTCCATGTCGAACTCGCGGAAGAGGCGCTCCTGCACGATCTCCATGTGGAGCAGGCCCAGGAAGCCACAGCGGAAGCCGAAGCCCAGGGCCAGGGAACTCTCGGGCTCGAAGACGAGCGATGCGTCGTTGAGCTGGAACTTCTCGAGCGAGGCGCGCAGGTCTTCGTACTGGTCGGCCGTCACGGGGAACATACCGGCATAGAGCATGGGCTTCACGTCTTCGAAGCCGGCGATGGCCTCGGTGCAGGGTCGGGCCACGTGGGTGATGGTATCACCCACCTTTACCTCGACGGCCGTCTTGATGCCGGATATGATATAACCCACCGATCCGCAGGGGATCTCCCCTGTGGGGCAGAGTTTCATCTTGAGCGTACCCACTTCGTCGGCCGTGTATTCCTTGCCCGTGTTGACGAACTTCACGCGGTCGCCGGTGCGGATCGAGCCGTTCTCGACCTTGAAGTAGGCGATGATGCCGCGGAAAGAATTGAAGACCGAGTCGAAGATCAGGGCCTGCAGCGGAGCTTCGGGATCGCCCTGGGGCGCGGGGATGCGCTCCACAATGGCATCGAGCACTGCATCCACCCCTTCGCCGGTGCGGGCAGAGGTCAGCAGCACGTCTTCAGGGTCGCAGCCCAGGAGATCGACTACCTGGTCGCGCACGACATCTACCATGGCGGCCTCCATATCGATCTTGTTGAGCACGGGAACGATTTCCAGGTCGTGCTCGATGGCCAGGTAGAGGTTCGAGATGGTCTGGGCCTGGATGCCCTGCGTGGCATCGACCACCAGCAGGGCGCCTTCACAGGAGGCGATGGCGCGCGAGACTTCGTAGGAGAAGTCCACGTGCCCGGGCGTGTCGATCAGGTTGAGGATATATTTTTCACCCTTGTACACATATTCCATCTGGATGGGGTGGCTCTTGATGGTGATGCCTTTCTCCTTCTCCAGATCCATCGAATCGAGCACCTGGTTTTCCATTTCCCGCGCCTCGAGCGTATGCGTCCGCTCGAGCATGCGGTCGGCCAGCGTGCTCTTTCCGTGGTCAATGTGTGCGATGATGCAGAAATTGCGAATGTGCTTCATTCCGCAAATATACGAAAAAAGACTCGTCAGGAGTCTTTTTTCGGATAGGAGGGGCCCGGATGCTTGCGCAGGTTGTTGATCATCCGCATCTGGAAGGCTTCTTCAGCCTGGTAGAGCTTGGCTACCTTTCTGATAGGCAGCACCTTCTTGAATTTGGGATACCAGTCCACGAGCACCTGGTTGGTGGCCTGGTAGGCCTGGATGTAGGCGTCAAGTTTAGCCTCGATCTCTTTTTCAGAAAGCTCCTCGCCTTTCTTGCCCCGCAGTTCACCGAAGGCATCCCGCATTTTCTTGTTCGCTTCCCGGGCTTCCTTCCAGCACTGGTTGTATACCGGCCAGAACGCCTGCGCCTCTTCGGGCGAAAGATCGAGTTCCTGGGTGATAAAGGCGATTTTTTCCGCCTGGATGCGCTCGAATTCCTTCTTGCGCGCGTCGTCATTCCGTTTCTGGCCCTGCTGCGGCTGGGCGAACGATACGGCCGCCATCAACAGGCAGACCGCCAGAGTAAGCATTTTTTTCATTTCAGATTGGCTTGTGCGTAAATCTCAGCCAGTTGGGTGAAGGAGAGTTCACTCGCCAGATAATTCACCAGGGTCTCCTCGTCGATCTCTTCCTCGACAGGCTGAGCGTCCATTTCGTAATAATTGATGAGCGAAGCGGGGGTAATCCATTCTTCGACGGTCGTGGCGTAGCCCGGCGCTTCGGGGGTGCCGTTTCCGCGTTTGAGCGTCTGGGTAAGCGAGAGTACGCCGTAACCCATGCCGAAGATCAGTGCGAACGTGGCGGCCAGGGCGAGGGCAGGTTTGATCACGGTCCAGACCCGGCGGCGGCCCGTTTCAGGTGCTTCTTCCATCGCGATGCGTGCCATGACACGGTCCTCCAGTGCGTCGAAATAGCCTTCGGGCACCCGGAAGGGCTGTTCCGCGTCGCGGCGGCGGCTCAAAAGATCATCGATTGGTTCGTTCATACGGTCTTTAGACTTGCAAGTTGCACAAAAGTTTAATACTTCACGTCCATTTCTTCCTTCATCCAGGCCTTTACTTTTTCATAGGCGTGATGATACGAAGCTTTCAGGGCGCCCTCGCTGGTTTCCAGCACCTGGGCGATCTGCTCGTAGGGCATTTCCTCGAAATAACGGAGCAGGAACACGGCTTTCTGTTTGGGCGGCAGTTTGGCGATGACCCGGTGGAGGGTTGCCTGGAGCTGGTCGCCGTCGAACCAGGGGTCGGACGACAGCCGGGAGGCGGCATCCAGCTCCAGGCGGCCGCTACGGGTCTGCTGCCGTGACAGGAATGTCAGGGACTCGTTGGTGGCGATGCGGTAGAGCCAGGTGTAGAGCTGGGCGTCGCCGCGGAAGCGGTCGAGCGAGGTCCAGGCCTTGACGAAGGTGTTCTGCAAACAGTCGTCGGCATCGTCGTGGTCGAGCACCATCCGGCGGATGTGCCAGTAGAGCCGTTCCTTGTAGTTTTGCACAAGAAGGCGGAACGCCTCCTGGCGTCCGCCTTCACGGTACAGTTTGAGAATCTCCCGGTCGGTCATCAGAATGACAGCGCGGCCTCGACTATGTGTGCGGCGTCGAGTCCGTAGGCGGCCATCAGTTCGGCGGGCTTGCCGCTCTGACCGAACTTGTCGTCGATGGCTACGAAACGCATCGGGGTGGGGCACGCTGCAGCCAGTACGCCTGCAATTTCCTCGCCAAGTCCGCCGGCGACCAGATGCTCTTCCGCAACTACGACCTTGCCGGTCTTGCGGGCAGAGGCGATGACGGCCTCCTTGTCGAGCGGCTTGATGGTGGCGATGTCGATCAGATCGACACCGACGCCTTTCTCTTCGAGGATCCGGGCGGCCTGGATGGCTTCCCACACGAGGTGTCCCGTGGCGAAGACCGTCACATCGGCACCGTCGTTCAGCTTGATGGCCTTGCCGATTTCGAACGTTTGGTCCGCAGGCGTGAAGTTAGGCACGCCGGGACGGCCGAAACGCAGGTACACAGGACCGTTCCACGCCGCAGCGGCAATCGTGGCGGCTTTGGTCTGGTTGTAGTCGCAAGGGTTGATGACCACCATGCCAGGGAGCATCCGTATCAATCCCATATCCTCGAGGGTCTGGTGCGTAGCGCCGTCTTCCCCCAGGGTGATGCCGGCGTGCGAGGCGGCGATCTTCACGTTGGTCTGCGAGTAGCAGACCGACTGGCGGATCTGGTCGAGCACGCGCGCGCTCGCGAAATTGGCAAAGGTGCCGATGAAGGGAATATAGCCCGCGATGGCCATACCGGCCGCCATGCCGACCATATTGGCCTCGGCGATACCCACTTCAAAGAAACGCTCGGGATGCTCGGCAGCGAACTGGTCCATCTTGAGCGAACCTTTCAGGTCGGCGGTCAACGCGAGGACCTTCGGATTGGTATTGCCCAGTTCGGCCAGGCCTGCGCCGAAGCCCGAACGGGTGTCTTTCTTACCGGTATCTACGAATTCTTTCATAAGGCAAAGTCTCCCATCGTTTCTTCGAGTTGTTTCATCGCTTCCGCACACTGATCGGCGGAAGGGTTCTTGCCGTGCCATTTGCAGGTGCCGGCCATAAAGTCCACGCCGTGACCCATATCGGTGTGCCAGAGAATCATCACGGGACGGCCCAGGCCTTTGCGCCGGTTCGCCTCGGCGAAACCCTGCTCGATGGCCGTGAAATCGTGGCCGTCGGCTTCGACGACGGTCCAGCCGAAAGCTTCCCATTTGGCCCGCAGGTCGCCTAATCCTGCTACGTCTTCGGTCGTGCCGTCGATCTGCTGGTGGTTCCAGTCGGTCATCGCAATGAGATTGTCCACTTTGTAGTGGGCCGCCGACATGGCGGCCTCCCAGATCTGGCCCTCTTCGCTTTCACCATCACCGATCAGGACGTAGACGGTGTTCGGATCGCCGGAAAGTTTCTTGGCCAGGGCGGCGCCGATGGCGACCGAAAGCCCCTGCCCCAGCGAACCGGCGGCCTGGTTGACGCCCGGCAGACCCTTGTCCACGGACGGATGGCCCTGGAGCCGGGAGCCGAAACGGCGGAAAGTGGCCAGCTCGGCGACCGGGAAATAGCCCCGGCGGGCCAGCAGGCTGTAAAGCACGGGGGAAATGTGTCCGGCCGAAAGGAAGAACTGGTCGATGCCTTCGCCACTGCGGCGCCAATTCTCCGGCGTGACATTCATTTCCTTAAAAAACAAGTAGGTAAGAACATCGGTGGCGCTCATCGAGCCACCCGGATGGCCCGAAGCGGCCGCGGTGACCATGCGCACGATGTCCCTTCTCACCTGGGATGCGATTTGAGGGAGCGTATAGTTCATAAAAAGGAAACAGTTTGGAAAATGCGTACGACAAATATACGCAAAATTATTCGTATCTTCGTACATTCTGAAAAAGACCAGACGACCATGAAACGTTTTCTCGCAACCCTTGCTGCCGCCTGTCTGCTGACCGGCCTTTTCGCGCAGCCGCAACTGAACAAAGACAACATCGAGGAGGTGATTGCTGCCATGACCCTGCAGGAGAAAGCCTCCCTGCTCGTCGGCGGTGCCCGTGCCGCCATGGTGAACGGCGTGACCTCCGGCGTTGCCGCCGAAGTGCCCGGCGCCGCCGGCAACACCCGTCCTGTCGCCCGCCTGGGCATCCCCGCTACCGTACTGGCCGACGGCCCTGCCGGACTCCGTATCAATCCCACCCGTGCCAACGATAAACAGACCTACTACGCTACCGGATTCCCCGTGGGCACGCTCCTGGCCAGCTCCTGGGACACGGCGCTGGTGGAAGAAGTGACCAAAGCCATGGGTAACGAGGTGCTGGAATACGGCGTGGACGTGCTGCTCGCCCCGGGTATGAACATCCACCGCAATCCCCTCTGCGGCCGTAACTTCGAGTATTTCTCGGAAGATCCGCTCCTGAGCGGCAAGATGGCCGCCGCCTATGTCCGCGGCATCCAGAGCAACGGCGTGGGCACCTCCATCAAGCACTACGCCGTCAACAACCAGGAGACCAACCGCAACGAAAACGACGCCCGCGTCAGTCCGCGCGCCCTCAGGGAAATCTATCTCAAGAACTTTGAGATCGCCGTCAAGGAAGCCGATCCCTGGACCGTGATGTCGTCGTACAACCAGCTCAACGGCGAATACACCCAGCAGAAGAAAGACCTGCTGACGACCGTCCTCCGCGACGAGTGGGGCTTCAAGGGCATCGTGATGACCGACTGGGGCAACAAGGCCGGCACCGTGAAGAGCGCCAAGGCCGGCAACGACCTGATGGAACCGGGCAACCAGAACGAGATCGACCGCATCATCGCCGCCGTGGAAGACGGCACCATCTCGCAGGAAGAACTCGACCGCAACGTGCGCAAGATGCTGCAATACATTGTCCGCACGCCGCACTTCCGCCACTACAAGTATTCGAACAAACCGGATCTGAAGGCCCACGCCGCAGTGGCCCGCAAAGCTGCCGGCGAGGCCATCGTGCTCCTGCGCAACGAAAACAAGGCCCTGCCGCTCAAAGGTGATGAGAAAGTAGCGCTCTACGGCGTCTCTTCCGTCGACTTCGTGGCCGGCGGCACTGGCTCCGGCAATGTGAACAAAGCCTATGTTGTGACGATGGACGAAGCGCTCAAAGACGCCGGCTTCCAGCTCGACGCCGCGCTCGAGAGTTTCTATCGCAAGCACAAGGAATACGACAAGGCCACCCGTGACCTGACCGCAGGTGCCGGCTGGTCCACCTGGGGCGGCACCAAACTCGCCGAGACGGCCATCCCCGTCCAGGCTATCAACCTCGAAGCCGGCAACAACGACGTGGCTGTGGTGGTCATCGGCCGCAACGCCGGTGAAGGCGCCGACCGCAAGATGATGGACGATTTCGAACTGACCGCCATCGAGCGCGAACTGCTGCAGAACGTCAGCACGGCCTATCACGCCCAGGGCAAGAAGGTCGTGGTAGTCCTCAACATCGGCGGTGTCATCGAGACCAATTCGTGGAAGAACCTGGTCGACGCCATCGTCCTGCCCTGGTCGCCGGGACAGGAAGGCGCCCGTGCCGTGGCCGACATCCTCACCGGCAAGGTGAACCCTTCGGGCAAGCTGCCGATGACCTTCCCGGTCAACTTCATGGACCATCCGTCCTCTGCCAACTTCCCGTACAACTACACGCCGACCACGAACCGCGGCTTCGGCCGGGGTCCGCGCGTGCCGCAGAAAGACGTGGACTACACCGACTATGCCGAAGGCATCTGGGTGGGCTACCGTCACTTCACGACCCGTGGCGTGGATGTCTCCTACCCGTTCGGTTTCGGTCTGAGCTACACTACTTTCTCTTACACGAAACCGGTCGTCAAGGCTACCGCCGACGGTTTTGAAGCCTCTGTGACGGTCACCAACACCGGCTCCGTCGCCGGTCGCGAGGCCGTTCAGCTCTACGTTTCCGCCCCGGCGGGCGGTCTGGAGAAACCGAAGTGCGAGCTCAAGGCCTTCGCCAAGACCCGTGAGCTGAAACCCGGGGAAAGCCAGGTCCTCACGATGAAGGTATCGGCCTATGAACTGGCTTCCTTCAACGAAGCGCACAGCGCCTGGGAAACGGCCGCCGGCCCTTACACCCTCCTCTTCGGCGCCTCGGTCTCGGATATCCGCACCACTGCCATTTACAAACAAAAGACCGCGCAGAGCTGGCCCGTCCACAACGTGCTCGCCCTGCAGCAATAATCCTGAAAGCATGAACGAATCCCAAATCCTGAAAGCCTATGAATATGCGCGGGAACGCTACGCCGCGCTGGGCGTGGACACCGACAAAGCTGTCGAGGTTCTGGAGAAAACGCCGATATCCCTGCACTGCTGGCAAACCGACGACGTGATCGGTTTCGAGAGCGCGGCCGGGCTCTCCGGCGGCATCCAGACCACCGGCAACTATCCCGGCCGCGCCCGCAACATCGACGAGGTCCGCGCCGACCTCGAATTCGTCAAGACCCTGCTGGCGGGACATCACCGCGTCAATCTGCACGAGATCTACGGCGACTTCGGCGGCAAGTTCGTCGACCGCGACGAGGTCGGGCCCGAGCACTTCCAGAGCTGGATCCAGTGGGCCCGGGAGCAGGGCTTCAAGCTGGACTTCAATTCCACCTCCTTCTCCCATCCCAAGAGCGGCGACCTGAGTCTCGCCAATCCCGACCCGGCCATCCGCGCGTTTTGGATCGAGCATACCAAGCGCTGCCGCCGCATTGCGGACGTGATGGGGAAGGCCCAGAACGATCCCTGCATTATGAATATCTGGGTGCACGATGGCTCTAAGGACCTCACTGTCAACCGCAAGTATTACCGCGAACTTCTCGCCGCCTCGCTCGACGAAATCCTCGCCGAGAAACTTCCCGGGATGAAATCCTGCGTCGAGGCCAAGCTCTTCGGCATCGGCCTCGAAAGCTATACGGTGGGCTCGATGGACTTCTTCGAGGGGTATTGCGCCAGCCGAAAAGTCATCTACACGCTCGACACCGGCCACTATGAGCCGACTGAGAATGTCGCTGACAAGGTAGCCTCGCTGCTGCTCTTTGTGCCTGAGCTGATGCTCCACGTATCGCGTCCGGTCCGCTGGGATTCCGATCACGTCACCCTGATGAACGATCCCACTCTGGATCTTTTCAAGGAACTCGTCCGCTCCGACGGTCTCAGCCGCGCCCACGTGGGTCTCGACTACTTCGACGCCAGCATCAACCGCATCGGCGCCTACATCATCGGTACCCGCGCCACGCAGAAGTGCATCCTGAGCGCCCTTCTGGAGCCGCTTGCCAAGCTTCGAGAATACGAGGCGGCCGGACAGGGCTTCCAGCGCCTGGCCCTTCTGGAAGAGGCCAAGACCCTTCCTTTCGGGGCGGTGTTCGATTATTTCAACTACAAGAACGGCGTACCTGTCGGCGAGGCCTTCATCGGCGAAATCGAGCGGTACGAGCGCGAAGTCACTTCGAAACGGTAGCGTATGAAAATAATCCTTGGTCTGTTAATCATC